>ENA-ORUR01000090-ORUR01000090.1-human-gut-metagenome-genome-assembly--contig:-NODE-90-length-80847-cov-19.6982_pt1 | contig 80847 bp, 77 predicted proteins | sample MGYA00242086_ERZ509223 | MGnify/ENA primary metagenome ERZ509223 (study PRJEB26280, sample SAMEA2338820) | human gut metagenome | biome: human gut; feature: human-associated habitat; material: faeces... | reverse complement strand
TCCGGTCGTTTAGCGTAAGGTGCTTGCCCTTTTGGTGTGGTTTAGTGTTAGAATAAGAATGATCCATTTTAACCTCTCTAGAAATGTTTGTGGTAATTCATATTCTACCAGATGGTTGAAATGGATTTTTTGTGCTCTAATCCAGTGAAAACGATTTTTCTTACTGGATCGGAACAGTGTTCAATTTGATTTTACAATCGACGATAATGATTTTTTTGCGGGAAAAGCCCTTTCTTAATATAATGTAGACAAGAAAAGAATTTTTGGCATAAATATCAGATTTTGCTAAGGCAATAGAAAAGCAGAGGGACATCATGAAGTACGAATTAAGCGGCGGGAATACCTGCCCATTAGCAACTGTAACCCTCGATAAGGGGGAAAGCATTAAAGTTGAAAACGGCGCCATGGTGTACATGAAAGACGTCACCATCGCCGGTAAGATGAACTCCAGCAAGAAGGGCCTGGGCGGTTTGCTCGGCGCAATTGGCCGGAGCTTGACCAGTGGTGAAAGCATGTTTATCACCCAGGCAACTGGTGATGCGGACGGCGGACAAATAGGGGTTGCACCGGCAATTCCTGGCAAGATTCTAAAGCTTTCCGTTGGCAAGCAGCAGTACTGCTTAAACACCGGCGCCTTTCTGGCAAGTGACGACAGCGTCAGCTACAAGATGAAAAGTCAAAGTATTAGCAAGGCAGCCTTTGGGGGAACAGGTGGTTTCTACGTAATGAAAACTGAAGGCGAAGGTGACATGTTAGTTAACGCCTTTGGTGACCTGGTAGAACTGACCGTGACTAGCAATAAGCCGATCTCAATTGACAATGAACACGTCATTGCCTGGGATGCAAATCTTGATTACGACATTAAAGTAGCGTCGGGAATGTTTGGCTTTACCTCAGGTGAAGGCCTGGTCAACCACTTTACCGGGGATGGCAAGGTTATCATCCAAACTCGTAACCTGCGTTCATTAGCTGAGGCCCTGCAACCTTTTATCGTTGAAAAAAACAGCAATAGTTAATGCAGCAAAAAAGATCGCCACAATCGTGACGATCTTTTTTCATGTCTGTTATTTTACCTCCGCAAACTTTCCAGCTTCAACATCACTGATAAACTTATATAAGGAAGAGAAAAATGCCTGAGGATTATCGACGTGGTGGCAGTGGCCGCCATCTGGCGTCACAACCATCCGGGAGTTTTTCAAAGTCTTGTGCATCCGGCGGACGGCATCAAGGGGCATGGTGTCAAATTCGCCGACCGTTAAGAGGGTAGGGAGGGTGATCTGCCCTAAACGGTCTCTGAAATCCCACTCAGTTAACTTGCCGACCATCATGAATTCGTTGTTACCCTGGAAGTAGTTGTACACCTGGGTATTGGTCGTGCTGACCACATGCCGGGTCGCGTTTTCCGGGTGCCGGACCAAGTAAACGGAGTAGAGCTTGGCAACCAATTCCTGGTACATCGCATCATCAAAATTCTCAGATGCTTCACATTCCTTCATGTATTCCACTTGAGCCGGGCTGAACATTTCATCCCTTTCACGGTTGATGTTGACCGTGTACTCATCCAAATTGTCAATCATCGATTCAATAACCACTGCCTTAAGATGCTGGCCATATCTGACTGCGTATTCCTGTGCCAGCAAGCCGCCCCATGAATGTCCGAGCAGGTAGAAGTTTTCCAAACCGAGCTTTTGGCGAACTTCTTCCAATTCATCGACGAAGTAATCAACAGTAAGGTACTTGCGATTTTCTTCCTTTGAAAAATCGGGTTGATCTGACCAGTACGAACCCAATTGGTCATAAGAGTAAACCTCAACTCCTTTGCCGGCTAAGCCAGCCTTGAAATTGTCAAAGTCTTCATGGTTGTCACCAGGCCCGCCGTGCACGCAGAGCAACTTGACCGGCCCTTCATTGACCTTGCGGGTAAAAAGGTGATAGCCATTGTCTAAAGTAACGATTCTCGTTTGATCCATGATTTTTTCTCCTTCAGTCATAAATTCACTTGTTACTTGAAGTATGCTCTCGTGTAGTCGACCATGCCAACCTTGTGCCAAAGTACCCCTTTTAAGTTGGAGTTTACCAGGTGGTCTTCAACCATGGTGTAAAGAGGAAGAACAGGGTAATCTTGGTTCATTTGTTCCTGTGCCTTTAACAGGTGACTGAAGTAGACTGATCTGGTCGCGGCATTTTTTCTGGCTTGGCTGAGCTCATTGTTGTAGGCAGCACTGGTGTATTTACCGTAATTGTGGCTGTTAGTCTTTTCCAAAGTCTGCAGTTCGCTGTATGGGTCAGCGTAGTCGTTGAGCCACAAGGAAAGGTAAAGGTCATATTTGCCATTGGCAACCAAGTTGTAGGCGGACTTGGATGGCAGATTCTTGACGGTCACTTTAAGTCCTGGCAGCTTGCTTTCCAGCTGTGACTGCAGGAATTCACTGACATTCTTGTCGGTAGTTGTATCACTTGCTACCAGGGTCAGCTCAACTTTTGACTTGCCCAGTTGCTTTAAGCCGGCCTGCCAAAGCTTTTTAGCCTTGGCAACATTGTAAGTTTCTTTTGGCTGCGCTGCTGTTGCGAAGTCTTTACCACTGGCTGGATCCTTGGCAGCGTTTGGTGCTGAAAAGGTGTAGGAAGGCTTTGAACCATCTGCTAAAACCTTTTTAGACAGCTGAGTACGATTAACAGCCAAGTAGAGGGCTTGACGGAGTTGTTTGTTGGCCAATACGGCACCCTTAGCCATATTCAGATTTACGAAGTTATTACCTGAACAGTAGAGGTGGTAAAGGTTCTTGTTGTTTTGCAGACCTTGTGCCGTCGTGCCTGAAACTACAGCGTCATCTAAGCTTCCTTGTTGGAAGAGCTGGTGGGCAGTGTTTGAATCCTTGACGACTTGGTAATTTAGCTTTTGCAGCTTGACCGCGCTTTTAGCGTAGTAGTGTGGATTCTTGACGGCAGTCCACTTTTCGCTGGTGTTGGTCCACTTGGTGACCTTGAAGGCCCCGTCAAAAGCGGTATACTTGGCAGCCGTACCATATTTGGCACCATATTTTTTAACAAGGCGGGTGTTTTGCGGGTAAAAGGCTGGCATAACCATCTTGTCGATGAAGGTCGGTTCTGGATTTTCAAGCTGCACGACCAGTTTATACTTGCCAACGGCTTTGACGCCTAAGCTGTTGACCGCCTTTTTGCCTTGAGAGATCTGGTCAGCATTCTTGATGTTGCTGAAGATGTAGTTATAGCCAGACATTGCTTTGGGAGAAACGCCTTTTCGCCAGGCTGTTACAAAGTCTTGCGCGGTTACAGTGTCACCGTTTGACCATTTGGCATTGTGCCTCAGATTGAAAGTATAGGTCTTACCGTCACTGGACTTATGATAGCTAGTGGCAACCGCGGGAACTGGCTGGTCATTTTTATCTGACCGGTAAAGGCCAGCCATAGTTTGCACCAAAGTGTCCCATTGGGGGATTGAGGCAGTCACTGAGGTATCGAGGGAGCTGACTACATCAGTTTCCATCAAATTCAGGCTTGTCTTGCCATTGGATGCTTGGGAATTGCTATTGCCGCAGGCCGCCAACGTGCAAGCTGACATGCCAAGTAATGCAACTGTTGCCATTTTTCTAACTTTCATGTGTATTCCTCTTTTCATTTCATCTTGCAGGGAAAAGAAAAGCGCCCCACTGGATCAAATTGATCCAATAGGGCGCTATTAGCGCGGTACCACCTATTTTCGCCGTTAGGCCTTTACGCACAGATAATGCGCTACCGCTTTAAGGGGCGGACCCCGAAACCACTAATCTCGCAGTTTCCGCTCAAAGGTGATTTTCGCACTTGGTCTGACCGCTTCTTCACACCGACCAGAAGCTCTCTGCAGGTCTCGCCAAAACTACTTTTCCTTTTCAAAGCAATGTTGTTTTGATTTCATGTCTTTTATCTTAATCCTAAATCTGAGAAAGTCAACAGTAAATGGCAAAAAAGTTAAACCAAAGTTATAAATGCCGGAAAGAATTTTAACGCTGTGTTAAACTAAAAGTATTAATTACGTGGAGGAAAAACAATTATGAACTATCAAGATATCAATGCTGAAACGATCGACCGCTGGGTCAAAGAAGGCTGGGAATGGGGCAAGGCAATTGACCACGACACCTTCCAAGCTGCTATAGAAGGGAAGTGGGAGATCAAGTTGACCCCGGTTAAATATGTCCCGCACAGCTGGTTTGGCGACTTACATGGCAAAAAGGTTCTTGGCTTAGCCAGCGGGGGTGGCCAGCAGATGCCAATCTTGACTGCCTTGGGGGCAAAATGCACAGTCCTGGACTATTCTGACCAGCAGCTGAAAAGTGAGCGCTTGGTTGCAGAGCGCGAAGGCTACGATATCGACATTGTCAAAGCCGACATGATCCAGCCTTTGCCTTTTGCTGACAAAAGCTTTGACATGATTATCCAGCCAGTTGCCAACTGCTACGTTGAAAAAGTTAAGCCGATCTGGAAAGAATGCTACCGAGTTTTGAAAAAGGGTGGGGTACTCCTGGTTGGCCTGGACAACGGGATCAACTACCTGTTTGACAGTGAAGATGAAAAGTATGTCGTCAACTCTTTGCCTTTTAATCCGCTGAAAAATCCTGACCAGATGCAGCAGCTGGAAAAAGATGATTATGGCGTCCAATTCTCTCATACCTTGGATGAACAGATTGGCGGCCAGCTGGAGGCTGGCTTTACTTTAACCAATCTCTATGAAGATACCAATGGCGAAGGCCGCCTGCACGAATTGAATATCCCGACTTTTATCGCGACCAGAAGCGTGAAATAGCAAAAGCCACCAAGTTTGAGCTTGGTGGCTTTTAATGTATCCAAAATGATATACTTTTTTCTTATTCTTCGCTATGTTCAAACTGTGATTGGTAAAGGTCGGCGTAAAAGCCTTTCTTTGCCATCAAGCTGTCATGGTTGCCGACTTCCACTTGCTTATATCCTGGCCGCCAATCGTGATCTTTCCGCTGTTTAACTCGTAAAAGCGCATCAAGAGCTTGACCAGGGTGGTCTTGCCGGCCCCAGTAGGCCCGACGATTAATGTGCTAAGTTATTACAAGTGGAAATCTAGAAACTTTTTCAAAGAAAAACGCCAGCAAATGCTGACGTTTAAACTATTGAGTAGAGTGTGATGAATTTTTTACAGCTTGGTGATGTCGACCAAGGAGATCTTGTTGTCGTGCTTGGCTTCCAGGGCGTGGATGAGGGCCCGCGCGGTATCAAGGGAAGTGTAGATCGGCACACCGGTTTCTACGGCAAAGCGGCGGATCAGGAAACCGTCCTTCAAGTTGTTGTTTCTGGTTGGGATGTCGATGACCAGGTCGACCGTTTCCGTCAAGATCAAGTCAAAGATGGTGTTCTCTTTGTTATTTATCCGGTTGACCAGGCGGGCAGGGATGCCATGACTCTGCAAGAAGTCGTATGTCCCTTGGGTCGCGTAAAGGTCGTAGCCAAAGTCGTGGTATTCCTTGGCGATTGGCAAAAATTCTTCCTTAGCCGAATCCTTGACCGTGCAGATAACCTTCTTGTGCTTAGGCAGGTCCAGCCCAGTCCCCATAAAGGCCTTGTACATGGCTTCTTCAACGTCATCAGAAATCCCCAGAACTTCACCGGTTGACTTCATTTCCGGCCCCAAGGCAATTTCCGCCCCGGTAATCTTTTCAAAGGAGAAGACTGGCATCTTGACGGCAACTGTCTTCTTTTCCGGAGCCAGACCGTAGTCATAGCCTTGCTCCTTGATGGACTTGCCTATGATGACATTGGTTGCCACGTCAACCAGCGGAATCCCGGTAACTTTGGAGATATAAGGGATGGTTCTGGAAGAGCGGGGGTTGACTTCGATCACGTAAACTTTGTTTTCGTAAACGATAAACTGGATGTTCATCAAACCCTTGACCTTCAAGGCCTTGGCCAGGCGCTTGGAGTATTCTACGATTCGTTCCTTCGTCTCCTGGGAGATCTTTTGCGGCGGGTAGATGGAGATTGAGTCACCAGAGTGGACACCTGCTCTTTCTACGTGTTCCATGATCCCAGGAATCAAGATGCCTTCATCATCGCAGATAGCGTCAACTTCACATTCCTTGCCGGCCAAGTACTTGTCGATCAAGATCGGGTGGTCTTCAATGTTAAACTGGGAGGTGATGTGGTCAATAAAGCGCTTGAGGTCGCCGTCATTTAAGGCGATTTCCATCCCGGCCCCGCCTAAAACGTAGGAAGGACGGACCAAAACCGGGTAACCCAGCTCATTAGCGGCCTTTAAGGCTTCTTCAGCCGTAAAGACGGTTTGCCCCTTCGGCCGGTCGATCTGGCACTTTTCCAAAATCTCGTCAAATCTTTCCCGGTCTTCAGCCGCGTCAACACTGTCGGCAGAGGTACCAAGGATCGGCACGCCCATCTTCATCAAGTCCTGGGACAGCTTGATCGCGGTTTGTCCGCCGAATTGGACGATGGCCCCGTCTGGCTGCTCAAGTTCAATGATGCTCTGCACGTCTTCTGCCGTTAATGGTTCAAAGTAGAGGCGGTCGGCGATGTCAAAGTCAGTTGAGACAGTTTCCGGGTTGTTGTTGACGATGATGGTTTCGTAGCCAGCTTCCTTCAGGGCCCAGACACTGTGCACGCAGCAGTAGTCAAACTCAATCCCTTGGCCGATTCTGATTGGGCCGGAGCCAAAGACAATCACCTTTTTCTTGGACCGGTCTGGCTGGATTTCATGTTCACCGCCATAAACGCTGTAGAAGTATGGCGTTTCGGCGTCAAATTCAGCCGCGCAGGTGTCGACCGTTTTGAAGGCAGCCGTGATCTTCAAGCCCTTTCTGAGGTAGTAAACTTCATCAGCCGTCTTGCCGGTTAAGCTGGCGATAACCCGGTCTGGGAATTCGCAGTGCTTGGCCAGTTTCAAAAGATCTGGCGTCAGTTCTTCGCTCTTGAGGCGGTCTTCAATTTCAACCAGGTGCTTGATCTTGTCAATGAACCAGACGTCGATCTTGGTAATGGCATGAATTTCCTGGATGGAGACGCCCTTTCGCAAGGCTTCGGCAATTCTGAAGGCCCGCTTGTCGTCAATCTTACGGAGGTCTTTACGGAGATCATCAGCTGACAGCTGGGCAATTTCTTCATTATAAAGGTAGTAGCTGTCTTGTTCCAGAGAACGGAGGGCTTTCATGAAGGCACCTTCGAAGTTGTTGCAGATAGCCATGACTTCCCCGGTTGCCTTCATTTGGGTGCCCAGCTTGCGGGAAGCGTCGTAGAATTTGTCAAAAGGCCACTTAGGAATCTTGCAGACGATGTAGTCAAGGGTTGGTTCGTAAGAAGCGTAGGTCTTGCCCGTTACGGCGTTGACGATTTCATCCAAGTTGTAGCCCAAAGCAATCTTGGTAGCAAGCTTGGCGATAGGGTAGCCTGTTGCTTTTGAGGCCAGGGCAGAAGACCGGGAAACACGAGGGTTGACTTCAATGACGCAGTATTCAAAGGAGTCTGGGTTGAGGGCAAACTGGACATTGCAGCCGCCCTTGATGTTCAAGGCAGTGATGATGTTGAGGGCAGAGGAGCGGAGCATCTGGTAGTCCTTGTCTGACAAGGTTTGAGATGGCGCTACCACGATACTGTCACCGGTGTGGACACCGACCGGGTCCATGTTTTCCATGTTGCAGACGGTGATGCAGTTGCCGGCACTATCGCGCATGACTTCGTATTCAACTTCCTTCCAGCCGGCGATTGATTGTTCAATCAAACATTCAGTAACTCGGGAGAGGCGGAGGCCGTTAGAACAGATTTCACGCAGTTCTTGTTCATTGTAGGCGATCCCGCCGCCAGTCCCGCCCAAAGTGTAGGCCGGGCGGACAACTACGGGATAGCCGATTTCCTTGGCAAAAGCAATGGCGTCTTCAACGTAGTTGACGACAACTGACTTGGCAACCGGTTCACCGATTCTTTCCATCAAGTTCTTGAATTCCAGCCGGTCTTCAGCCATCTTGATCGTGTCGGTGTCAGTACCGATAGTCTTGACATGGTGCTTTTCCAAAAAGCCTTCATCAGCTAATGCCATGGCGATGTTCAAAGCGTTCTGCCCGCCCATGGTTGGCAGAAGGGCGTCCGGCTTTTCTTTTTCAATCAATTGCTTGACGACTGGCACAGTCAAAGGCTCGATGTAGACGTGGTCAGCCATGTCGCCGTCAGTCATGATCGTGGCCGGGTTGGAGTTGATTAGGACAACTTCGATGCCTTCTTCTCTGAGGGCCCGGCAGGCCTGGGTCCCGGCATAGTCGAATTCAGCGGCCTGGCCAATGATGATCGGGCCGGAACCAATCACTAAAACTTTTTTGATATCGTCGCGCTTAGGCATTCTTGTGTTCTCCCATCATTTCAATAAAGCTGTCAAAGAGGTATTCCGTGTCGTGCGGGCCGCCGCAGGCTTCCGGGTGGAACTGGACGGACTTGATGTTTTCCTTTAAGTATTCCAGGCCTTCGATCGTCTTGTCGTTGACGTTCTTGAACCAGACCTTGGCTTGCTTTGGATCAATCGTGTCTTCCTTGATCACATAGTTGTGGTTTTGCGTGGAGATGTAGACCCGGCCAGTGGTCAGATCCTTGACTGGGTGATTGCTGCCGTGGTGGCCGTAGACCATTTTTTCCGTCTCAAAGCCGTGGGCTAAGGCTAAAAGCTGGTGGCCCAGGCAGATGGCGAAGATCGGGATGCCGGAAGAAGCAAGAATTTTCAGCTGGTCAATGATTTCCGTGCATTCACTCGGGTCACCGGGGCCGTTTGAAAGCATGATCCCATCGAAGTTGTGGTCTATGACATATTGGGCCGGGGTGTCAGCCGGCAGGACTGTGACACGGCAGCCTCTTTTGGCCAGTTCTCTGGCGATATTGCGCTTGGCACCGAAGTCGTAGAGGGCAACTTCGTAGTCACCTTGACCGACATGGTAGGGTTCAAGGCAGCTGCACTTTTCAACGACCCCTTGGATCTTGAAGGCCTTGATCTGGTCAATTACTTCGCTGACTTCGTAATCCTTAGTAGTGATCATCCCGTTCATGCAGCCTTCTTTGCGCAGGATCCGGGTGATGGCCCGGGTGTCGACGCCTTGGATGCCGGGGATGTTGTTTTCAATCATGTAGTCGTTCAGACTCATATTCATGCGGAAATTGGACCCCAGACGGGAAAGCTCGCTTACTACAAAGGCTTCGACAAAGGGGTGGGCGGCTTCCTGGTCATCCAGGGGAACACCGTAGTTGCCGATCAGGGGATAAGTCATGACCACGCTTTGACCGGCATATGACGGGTCGGTCAAGACTTCCACATAACCAGTCATCGCCGTGTTGAAGACGAATTCGCTGATAACATCATGGACCGCGCCGAAGCTTTCGCCTTCAAAAACGTGTCCATCTTCCAGTATTAAACGCGCTTTCATTGATTGTTTGACTCCTATAAAAAAAGACATGTCAACGAGTGACATGTCTTAAGTGATGAAATATTAATAATTTGAAAAAATGGAAAAGGAACAGCAAATGAAGCTGGGCAGATATCTGGGTTAATGTTAATAAATGCGGCCATTTTTGCTGCTTCCTTTCTGTTTTTTCAATAGTATAAAGGATAGATGCAAGGCTTGCAAGTAGTTTTCTTGATCTTCATTACGAAAGCTGCATATTTTATATGCATTTAGTTGGTAATCGTTGATTTATCTAGGTGAAAGCTTGATTTGTCTGGATAATCACGAATATTCGCTTTTTCATTATTAAAATGATATTTAAATTAAAAAGTTTTCCACTTCTATGCTATACTTTTGACTGAGGTGAAACAAATGCCAGGAATCGGAACAGTAAGCAACGTCACCGCCATTATCTGCGGCGGTCTGCTAGGACTTAACTTCGGCCACCTACTCAAGGCCTGGGTGCAGGAAATATTAATGGTCGCCTGCGGGCTGGACGTGGAAAAGAGCGAATTCCTCAGTGAGAACGACTTCGTAACCGGGATCAGAAACCGCAACTATTACCAACACGAGATTAATAATCTTTTGCAAGCAGCTCAAGAGAGCGTTACTTATGTTTTCTGTGACGTCAATGGCCTGCACGAAACCAACAACAAGTTTGGCCATGAAGCCGGAGACAGGATGCTGATTGCCTCCTGGCCAAAGGGGTTGACCCAGGCCTGAACCAATGTTACGCCGAAGGTGATCGCGAATTGCTGGAAGATGGTTGGCAGGGCGATATGAAGGATGGACTTGATTTTTGTCCAGGAGAGGTCAGGTTTAGGGGAGACAGGCTCTTCTTCCTGCCGGTCCATTTTTGCTAAAAGGTAGAGGGTGACCAGCATGGTGATCCCTTGAGCTAAAACCGTGCCCAGGGCTGAACCTAATACGCCCAGCTGCAAGACGAGAATGAAAAGAAGATTTAATGGAGAACGACGATGTTGCTGGCAATGGACCAAAGGCACTGGAATATTTAAGAAGCAAGGCAAAAGTTGTCCCGCCTTTTTACCAGGAAGACTTCAGCAGCTCCGTTTTAGGCCATGACGGATCGGTGATCATAAAGTATTCTGCCAAGCTGGATTTGTAAGCAAAAAAGCAGCATCCCTGCACGTTTTTTCGCTCCAGCTGGTGCACTTTTGGCTGATCACAACCATTTTCGTGGTATCAATTTGGTTCGTATCTTTGAGAACTCAATCGTGATCATTTTGCCGCTTTTACAATCGGTGCCAGTCAATCTTTCTGAGGATGAAGGCAGAATTTATCAAGCCGTTCAATCTGGAAACGAAACTACACGCAAGATAAATGAAGCGGTCGGCTTTGGCAGAACCAAAAGCTTGCGGTTGATAAACTCTTTGGTAAAGAAAGACTACATAATCAAAGTCGGGGAAGGCAGAGGCACTAAGTATATGCTACCGAAGTAGATAAAATTGAATAGCTACTAAGCAGCATCCCTGCAGAATTTTTCGTCAGGGGATGCTGCTTTTTAGTTGAAACTTTGCCTAACTCTTTTTAACCTCATTTGCGGAAAAAGGGCAAGTAATCATCTCAAAAAATTTACGCGCAAATGAGAGCTTTTCTCAGCATTTTTGGCGGAAAATCGATTTTTTACCGAATGCGTAGAAATAAGCATTTTTACGCATTCGAATCTTGATTAGTTAGGACGGATTTTTTAACAATTTTGCCGCTTCAATGCACCTTTGTGCTAGAATGAATACATAAAGACGCATTCAATGAGGGGAGGATTTTGCTAGCAAAATGGGCCGAAAAGTTAAAAAAACAGAGAGCAGCAGAAATATCCGGCCGCTGAAAACGGCAAAGGAAATCAACGCTATGAAACGGGCTCTGCAATTTGGGACCGGGACAGTTACCGGGCAAAACAGGAATGGTCTGCGGAATGCTATGATTTTTGTCTTTGGAATCAATACGGGTCTCCGGATCTCCGACATCGTCAAGGCCAAGGTGTCAGACATTGAAGACGGGGAATGGTACAACCTGGTTGAAACCAAGACCCACAAGAACCGGCATGCCTATATTGGCAATATCAGCCAGGACTTGGAAAATTACATTGCCCAGATGCAGCTGAAGCCAAGTGACTGGCTCTTCCCTTCTAGAAAAGGGGAGGGGCATATTGAAGGAAAGTCATTCTATAAAGATTTGAAGCGAGCCGCCCGGCAGTGCGAGATTGATCCCAATACAGTTGGTACCCACACTCTAAGAAAAACTTTTGGCTATCACTACATCAAGAGCGCGACAACCCCAGCAGGTGATCCAGATCCCCGGGCCTTGTACAAGCTGCAGAAGATGCTGAACCACAGCAGCCCAACCACTACTCTGAGATATATTGGCTTGGAAGACGAAAGCATGGAAAAAGATTTGAAGTCTTTCCGTTTGGGATAAAATACACCTTTTTAAGGAGTGAGTTCTATTGCACTTAAATGTGCAGGTGATCAACTTTAACTTTTTAAGAGCAACAGAATCGCTTTATCAGCACTATACATTTTTTGAGTAAACATATCTACATAAATTTTGTTATGTAAAGTGATTTGCTGGAATTAAAAACCGGTCTCAGAATTTGAGATCGGTTTTTGCTTACAAAATAAATTCCATATTTGTTTCTTTGACCTTCAAACCATTCTTCTTATAGAAGTTTATGGCAGAATCATTACCCTCCCATACATTAAGCGTCACTTCATAGCATCCCAGTCTTTTGGCTTCAGCTTTGACATAATCAAGCAGGGCCCGGCCCACGCCTTGGGAGCGCTGGGTGCTGTCAACACAGAGGTCATCGATAAAGAGTGACTTAAACTGAACCATATTGGTTGAAAAGGGCTGCTCTTGCAGCTGAGTGAATGCATAGCCAAGCACTTGGTCATCTTCATCAACCGCGACAAAAACTGCTTTCTGGTCATCGTTAATGATTGTCGTCAGCTCTTCCACCGTGTACTTGGTTGTGCCTGGAATAAAAATGTCTGGACGAATCGAAGCGTGAATTTCCAAAACTTGGCTCAGCAGCTTCATAATTGCTGGAATGTCTTTAACTTGCGCGCGTCTAATTTGCATGATGCCACCTCTAAATAGTATCTAGTTACTATTAATTTTAACATGAAGCATTGAATTTACAGTACTTGAGACCTGTATCTCAGATCGTAATCTTAACTCTCTCTTGCTGATTGAAATATATCTCGATCAAAATAACTCACTTAACATCACCTAAAGGGTCACGCCTAACCAGCGTGGCCTTTTCTTATTCCAGCTTTTTTCAACTTAGCCGCCTATTTTTGCATCTTACCTAGATTTAACCCAAGAAAATATTAAAAGATGTAGAATTAACTTAGAAAGATAAATAGAAAGGGGGGTGCAAAATAGTGAAGAATGCTATTGAGGTTAGAAACCTATCTAAGTCCTATGGGGACTTGAAAGTCGTCAATGACATCTCCTTTGCAGTCCGCGAAGGCGAGCTATTTGCCTTCCTTGGCCCAAATGGGGCCGGTAAATCTACAACAGTTGACTGCCTGTCGACTTTGACCAAGTTCGATTCTGGTGAGATCAAGTTGGCCGGGCTTAACATGAAGACACAGGCACAGGAAATCAAGCAGAGGATCGGGATCGTCTTTCAAGAAGGACTGCTGGATAAGCGGCTTACAGTGCTTGAGAATTTAACTCTTCGCGCTGGCTTTTACTATCACAGCAAGGCAGAAGTAAAAGCTGCTGTTGCCCGGGCAAGCGAATATACGGAGATTAATGACCTGCTTAAGCGGCAATACGGAAAATTGTCCGGTGGGCAAAGGAGGCGGGTAGATATCGCCAAAGCGCTCTTAAATACACCGAAAATCCTTTTCCTAGATGAACCAACGACGGGCCTTGATCCGCAAACCAGGCAGCACATCTGGGAAACAATCCAGCGCCTGCGAAAAGAGCAGGGGATGACCATCTTTTTAACGACTCACTATATGGCAGAAGCTGCCTCGGCAGACTATGTGGTGATTCTGGACCACGGAAAGATTGTGGCTGAAGGCAGTCCAATCAGCTTGAAAGAACGCTACAGCTATGACCGGCTGAAGCTGTATCCGAAGAAAGAGCAGAATTTAGACAATATTCTGTCGTCTTTATCACTTAATTGGAATAAGGCGGCCGACCACTATGAGGTAGAACTGAGGAATACTATGGATGCCATTGATATCGTAGAAGGAATGCGGGACCAATTGCAAAGTTTTGAAGTCCTGCATGGAACGATGGATGACGTATTCTTGAATATTACAGGGAGGAGGCTAAGAGAATGAGCGCGATGGTCAAAAGGAATCTCAAGATATACTTTAGAGACAAAGCTTCAGTATTCTTCTCAATGCTGAGTGTCATTATCATTTTTGCCCTCTACATCTTATTCATTGGTGATTCGGTGAATAGCGGGCTAAAGTTTCTGCCGCATCCCAATCGTTTGATGCGGGCTTGGATGCTAGCAGGGATGCTGGCTTCGGCATCGATCACTACGAGTTTAGGAGCATATGGGGTGATAATCAGCGACCGGGAGAATAAGGCGATCAAGGACTTTTACTCATCTCCGGTCAGCAGAAGACAGGTCGCGGGCGGCTATATCGTGACCGGCTTCATCATCAGCATCATCATGTCCATTTTTACCTTAATTTTTGGGGAAATCTACCTTGGTCTGGCCGGCGGGGCAGTACTGGATATAGAGACTTTACTAAAGCTATTTGCTGTAATTGTCTTATCAGCCTTTGCATCATCGGCGATTGCTTCCTTCATAATTTCTTTCTTGAAGACCAACAGCTCCTACTCAGCCGCAAGCACGATAGTTGGGACCTTGATCGGCTTTTTGGTTGGGGCATACATTCCAATCGGCAGCTTGCCAGACAACGTTCAGTGGCTGGTAAAGTACTTCCCATGTGCTCATTCAGCGGTACTTTACCGGCAGCTTTTGATGAAGCCTGCAATTAAAGCGAACTTTGCTAATCAGCCGGCAAGTGTACTAAAAGAGATCAGGGAAATGTTTGGGATTGTTTTCGTCTATGACGGCCACACCGCGCCTGCCTGGGTGTCAGTAGCAGTCCTGCTGGTTACTGGGGTAGTCTTCTACTTGCTGGCGGTTTTGGTAATGACCCGGAAACAAAATGAAATATAGAGAATAGTTAACATAATTTTAGATATGGAAAGAGCTTTGCTTAATATGGCCCTTGAAAAATACAAACACTTTTTCAGAAAATCTTATCAAAAGTCCTTACACAATCATTTTTTCTATGTTAAAATAACTAACTGTATTTGAATACGGTTATGATTGGAAACGCACACTCCCGGAGTGATTAACGAACAACACGTGAATCATGAAGGGAGTTTTTTAATGCCAGAATCAAAACTGGAAAATTTTGTCTTTACTGTTATGATGGCCTTTGTTATGGTCTACGCCATGATCTGCTACAACATCGCTCTTACCATCGGCGGGATGAGGGATGCTGTCTTACTGGATGCCTTCCGCGAAATGATGATCATGTGGCCGGTTGCAATCATCCTGGAGATGTTCGTCTTTGAAAAGCCTGTCGTTTACTTGACTCAGCGGCTGATTACACCTGAAACGCCAATCTTGTTGATCATCTTGATCCGGTGCTCAATCACCGTCTGCCTTATGTGCCCAACGATGAGCTTGATCGCGACCGCGCTCTTCAAGAACTTCCAAGCAGCTGGCTTCATCGGGACCTGGCTGCAGACTGCCGTCATCAACTTTCCAATGGCGATTGGCTGGCAAATCTTCCTCTGCGGTCCTGCGGTAAGATTCTTGTTTAGAACGATTTTTAGAAAAGATAACTAAGTTACATTAGCAGCATTCATCTGTATTTAGTGCAGGGGATGCTGCTTTTAGTTTATAATAGAGACCAAAGCAATCGGTTACAGTTTGCTAGGAAGGAATTGGTATGTTAGAAAACGAAGCTTTGTTTGACGAGGTAGAAGCCGAACTTAAGAAACATGCCTCAATTCAAGATTTTGAAGAAAAATACGGTAAAATCACGGGCAGAATGATGATCACAGAAGCAGAGATCCCCGAGGAATTAGGCATTGAGATAAATGATCCAGATGTTCATTCTTTCAAAGCCACTTTTGACTTCTATAATACCGCAATAGGCCTGGCGCTTAATGTTAAAACGAGAGAAGCAGCAACAAAATTCTGGCTGACTCCACAAGATGATAGGAATGACGTGCCAACGGACAGCTGGTTTGAATTTTTTGCCAAGATTTTGATGGAAGCCTTAGATGAAGGCATGGATAGCATCCCAACTTTCTCTTTCGTCAATGATTCCAGTGACCTTACCATCAGCGGACTGGGCCTGCTTGAGAAGAAATAACAGGAGAAGATCATGACCAAAGCAAAAGTAGCCTTTATCTGCACCCATAATTCCTGTCGGAGTCAAATCGCCGAAGCCTTGGGTAAAAAGCTGGCCGGGGATGTCTTTGAATCCTATTCAGCCGGCACGGATCTAAAAGATCAGGTTAACCCCGACGCGGTTCGGCTGATCAAAGAGCATTATGGCATCGATATGCTGGCCAACGGGCAAAAACCAAAGACCCTCGTTGACCTGCCGGCGGTTGATTACGTAATCACCATGGGCTGCGGAGTCCGCTGTCCTTATTTGCCTGCAAAAAAGCGGGTAGATTGGGGATTAGAAGATCCAACTGGACAAGATGATGAGACCTTTATGCAGGTGATTAAAGAAATCGAAGATAAGGTACTAAAGCTTAAGCAGGAGCTGAGTTAAGAGGCAGTAAGTGCACGCCGGAGTGGTACCTGCTCCAACCAGAAATGGAAGTCAGCTTTAAAGATGATGCCAACAATGTACTGATTGCCTGCCAAGGGCAGACCCTGGGCTATTTGCCGAACCCGCGCATCGCGAACCTGGTTAGGGCTGCTCGAGCTAACCTTGCGCAAAAACCATTTGCCTTTATCAAGTCCATCGATAAAAAAAGACAAATCATCCAGCTGGGTTTGGCCATCTATCAAAAAATAACTGAACCCGTTTTAGCCGATATCATCCGCTGCAAGGTCAGAATCTTGTTTATCGACCTGAAAAGCCAAGAAAACTGAAGGCCAGACAGCCACTGAAGCAAGCAACAGCTCCAGTGGCTTTTTTCGTCTAATCCTGGAACAGACAAAGTTTTTCCACTAAAGGAGGGCTTCGCCTGTTTTTTGTTACAACTTTTTTGCAAATCGCTAAAATTCCTATTGACGATTCTTAAAGACTCCAGTATTATTTAGTGTATCACAACAGTAATACACCAATACGATTTAGGGGGTAACTATGGAAAAAGTGATGACTGTCAACAACGTTACAAAGACTTACGGTAAAAAAGGGGAGAAGCAGTTCCAGGCCTTAAAGGGCGTCTCGCTCAGCGTAGCCAAGGGCGAATTCGTCGCCATTATGGGGACTTCCGGTTCTGGTAAGACCACTCTTTTGAACATCATGTCGACCTTGGACAAGCCAAGCAGAGGCGAGGTTACGATTAACGGCAAAAACATCGCCAAGCTGAAGAAGAACCAGATGGCCGACTTCCGGGCTAAAGAAATTGGCTTTATCTTCCAGGACTTCAACCTCTTGGACAACCTGACCGCTAGGGAAAACATTGCCCTCCCTTTGTCTTTGCAAGGGGTCAAGAGCTCAGAAATCGATTCTAAGGTCGATAAGATCGCCGCTAAGCTCAACATCAGCGAAGTCTTGGAAAAGTACCCAGCAGCCATTTCCGGCGGGCAGAAGCAAAGAGTTGCTGCTGCCAGAGCCTTGGTTCATGAACCGGCAATCTTGATGGCCGATGAACCAACCGGAGCCCTGGATTCTAAGTCTTCCAGGGCCTTGCTGGACACGATGGAGATGCTTAATGAGAAAGACCAGGTTTCAATCTTGATGGTCACTCACGATCCGTTTTCTGCATCATTTGCTGACCGGATTCTCTTTATTAGGGACGGCTTGATTGATGAAGAGATCAAGCGCGGGGACTTGAAGCGGCAGGACTTTTACAAGAAGCTGATCAGCCAGCTCAGCGAAAATACCGACTAGTTGAGTAAAGAAAGGGATTAACATGATTTTTAAATTGTCAATGACCGGGCTGAAAAGCCGGCTAAAAGACTACCTAGTCCTGTTTTCCGGCCTTAGCGCCGCCAGCATGATCTTCTACATGTTCTTGACTCTGGCTGCTAACCCGTCTTTCTTAAAGTCCAGTGTAGCGGGACGGCTGACCATGGGAGCAACTAAGTCTATTTTTTCCTTTGGGATCGTCCTCCTGGCCATCTTAACCCTGGTCTACTTGGCATACGCCAACAGCTTCCTCTTGAGCATGAGAGAGCGGGACTACGGCATGTACATGATGCTGGGGGCAAAAAGCGGCAAGATCGGCCAGCTGATCTTCGCTGAAACCCTGGTAACCGGCCTTCTGGCAACCGGGATTGGGATTATCTTGGGCGTGGGGCTGACTGAACTGGTCTCATCATTGATGGTCAAGCAGCTGGGGCTGAATCTGGCTCACTTTAACCCGCTTTACCTGCCAGCGGTTCTCTGGACCTTGCTCTTCTTTGTCGCCCTGTTCTTCCTGGCTGCTTCTTGGAACGCGGTCAAGCTGACCAAGACTACTCTGATCAATCTCTTAAAAGAAGATCAGAAGCCAAGCAAGCTGAAGAGCCGGCCGGTCTTACGGACTATCCAGGCTATCGCGGGTGTACTGCTTTTGGCTACGGGCTACTGGGCAATATGGCATGTGGCTACTTTGCAGCTTAAGGCAATTCCGATCGCTTTAGTAACCATCGTTTTGGGTAGCTTTTTAATCTTTGACGCCTTTTTCGTAGCTGTCATCGACTTTTTGCGGAAGAGACACAGCTTCCTCTACAAAGGGATGCGGCCTTACACTCTGGGCCAGTTAAAGTTCCGCCTGCATGGCTATACCAGAATCCTGTCAGCCATCTCAATTATGCTGGCCCTGGCCCTTGGCGCTATTACGGTCGGCATTAACTTCAACAACTTGAAGAATGCCATGACTGACGTTATGTACTACGATATTGTCTTAGTTGGCAAGCCGAAGAAGCTGGCTGACAAGGTTGAAAAAAGCGGTACAGAGGAGGAAGTTACTTACAGCTACAAGGCTGATGAGAAAAATGGCATCCTCTATGCCAAGAAAAGTGAAATTGACCAGACGCCGCTCAAGATCCAAATGTATAACGCGGCATCTTCAGACAAGAAGAAGGCGATTGACAAGGAGGGGCGGATTTACCACACGGTTGAGGTTACTTCCAAGACCTTAACTGGTAAGCAGACTTCAGCTACGGTCAGAAATTCTGCTCAAGCTGCCAGCCTTTTCCCAGAAGATTCCAGCAAGGGCTTTGTGGCCTTGTCAGATGCAGCTTTTGCCAAAAAGAAGCTGACGACTAAGGTCATCACTTTTTACAAGGTTAAGGATTTTGCCAAGAACAACAAGAAATTGCTGAAGCTTACTGAGCAAGAAATGCAGCTGTTCAGCAAGGACTCAATGGCATACGGCTACCTGGAATTCACCAAGCCGTTTCTTTACCAGCAAATCGCGGCAATGTGCTCAGGCTTTGAATTTATGGGCCTTTTCCTTGGTTTGTCCTTCTTAATGATGCTGGCTTCAACTCTGATGTTTAAGATCCTGTCAGCCGCAGCCAGTGACAAATTGCGGTACAAGATGCTCTACAAGCTTGGGGCTAGAAACAGCGTCTTGAAGGCAGCGATTAGAAAAGAAATTGCCATCTTGTTTGTGGCACCGGCGGTACTTGGCAGCCTGGACGTACTCTTTGGCTTGAAGATTTTTACGATTCTTCTGCCAGACCCCTACTACAAGATTTGGATTCCATTCTTAGCATTCTTCCTCTTGTACCTGGTTTACTACCTGGTAACCATTAAGCTTTACCAGGGGATTGTTTTAGAAGAGACTAAGCAAGACTAAGTTTTTATAGCAAATGAAAAGCGATCGAAACATAATACAGTTTCGGTCGCTTTTTGCATGGATTTAGAAGGTGAAGGCTTTTTGGAAAATCGGGGTTTGCCGCAAGTCGTAAACAAAGCCGTCAGTAGGGGTGATTTCAAATGGCCGGAGCAGTTCCCGGCGTTCGGAGTCGGTCTTGTTGGTCTCCAGCATTTCGGGATGCTGGTCATAGATCTTGTCGAGGTAGGAGAGGTCGACTTCTTTGACTGTCCCGTTCAGGGTAAAGCCAACGCTGGACATGGTCTCTTCGCCCTTAAGAGCGGTGATTGAAACATAGGGCTGGGCGTGCAAGCGTTGGTAGAAGCTCTTTTGGTAAGTCGTCGCGAAGTAGAGCTTACCGTCAAGGAAGAGTTCAATATCGGCAACGTTAGTATAAGGGCGGCCATTTGCGATCGTGCCAAAGACGAATTTTCTCCTATGAGTAGTGTATTTCTAAGATTTACATGTTTATTATAGCACCTTTCTGGGAGGAATGATGGGGGAGGGGGATGCTAGTTGCACTAACCATAATTTTAGTTATGTAAATTACGATTGCTTTTGCTGAGTGCTTTTTTGCTTTCAGTTTCATGAAATATCGATGGTGGACCAAACAAAATGACGTTAGCCGAGGCAAAAGAAGCATATGCCAAGGGTAAAAAAATCTACTAACTTTTTGGGCGAGATCAATAAATTCCTGTACTAATTTGGGGACTGGTTTACGACAGTAGAAGCCGTAGCTAGCTGCAAAGGACCAAGAGACCGGTTTAACAATATATGGATGGCACAATTCTGAATAGGTCTCTGGAATTAGTACCAGATGCTTTGTCAGCTGTGCTTGATTAACCGCTGCTTTGTTAAACACGCTATAATAGTGCAGTTTAACTACCGGGCGAACATTTAGAAGTTTACTTAACATCGCATCCTCAGAACCTGCAATAGATGGAGCTACGATTTCCAAATCCTGTGCCGCCAAGTCTTGTAAAGATAGTTGCAGTAGTGCAACTAAAAACTCACCTCCAAAAGCGGGGGAGGGAACAGGGGAGGCGGTACCTTGCTACCTCCTTTTTGCTACGGCTTCTGTACAAACCGGCGAGTTTGTGCTTGCATTAAAAACCGGCGAGTTTGTGCTTGCATTAAATTATTGTAAAAGGAAGTCGATATCGTACATGAAGCATGTTTTTCTAATCAAGTCAAGATCAGTCCAGAAGTGATTCCCTCATCAAAAAACATCGAAAGGGTGATGGAGGGGAGAGATTACGAGATCTAGCGACTTTAGACCAGCCCGCGATTCCAATTGACACAATTTTAGTCAATGATGAGCGCTACTGCGTCAACGTTGGCTGCTTTGGACTTGACGCCTTGGTTGCTTGACGTTAAAACGATTAAAAGCGCGGCATATGTAGCTTCAATTCTGCGCAATATCAGCCGCTATAAGTTTTCCAAAGTAAAGGTCATAGGCCACAAAATGGCCTGCTTTTTTAACGACCAGGTCACGCTCTGTGCCTTCTGCAATGGACATTTTATTCGCGCCATATTATATCTATAAAATTCTGCGAAAGGACCTGATTAGCTGCAAAGATGTAGTAGTGAAACAGGTGAAAGAATGCGTAATAACAACGCCTGCTGCAATGAATCTTGATGGTGAAAAGAAGGAAGCAGCGAAGTATCATCTGGTAGTTCAGCCAAAATCCCTGAACTTGGTCATTTGACAGACTAGCTAGTAAATCTGCCGCAATACGGACAGATTTTTTTGTAGCTTGATAAAACAGAAATCAAAAGCAGAAAAGAAAAATAAAAAATGCTCAAAAACTCAGTAAAATTGCTATAAAGCAAATCCTTGAGCCAAAAGGGCATCTCGAACTTCTGTCATTAAAATTATAGTTTTAAAGAAACTAAACCATGGATTTATCTTGTCAATCCGGCAGTGGTATCGGTGGAGTGAGTCGCACTTTTTTAGTAACTACTGCAAGCTAGCCTTGATATCTGGCCATTCCTCAGCCAGCACCGCGTAGTGATTGCAATCGTGATAGCCGTCTTTGAGGATCAAGCGGCTGTGCAAAGTGCCTTCAATCCGCATGCCGCAGCGCTGAGCTACGCCGTTGCTTGGCAAGTTGTCAGCCGCGCACTCCAGGTAAACCCGGTGCAAACCGTATTCGTCAAAAGCGATGTCCAGCAGAGCTTGAACCGCTCTGGTCATAATCCCGTGTCCGCGGAAACTTTTGCCTAAAAAGTAGCCGATATCAGCTTCCAGGTTCATTTTATGAAACTTATTTAAGCTGATCTTGCCAGCCAGGCGGCCGTGGTACCAAATTAACAAGTTCAAGGACGTCCCAGCCGCAAAGCCGTTCAGGTCGTTTTGGATAGCAGGTAATTCATCGTCAATTGACTGCACGTGGTCAACCCATGGTAAAAATCTTCCAAGGTCGTCACGATCTGCATCAATCAAGGCGTAGAGCTCGTCAACATCGCTCAGCCGCGGCAGAGCTAATTTAATTTCGTCATCAACTTTGTAGCTAAACATTTTTCCTCCAGTAAGTCGTCAAATAATAAATAGAAACAAAAACTAAGTACGTTTAATATCTTTAAATATAACATGCTGAAGCAGATCCTGCCAGTCGACCAGCGCCACCTCTCTCGTTTCTTTTTAGATTAACTTTACATAATATATATTATTCGAACTATTAGCTAAAAACGAAATCGTATCCCCTCCAAACAAAAAAGCACTGCATTTACAGTGCTCAAGTTTAAGATGTTTGCGGTTCAGTTGTTTGGTTCTGCGTGTTTGGATCACTAGTGACTTCGCCCTTAGGCGTTTCAACGTTGCTTGCCTTAACGTACAAGCCAACGCCGATTGCCCAGTACTTGCTGCCATTGATCTTTTTCTTGCCGCCATAGACAGTTACCGGGCCATTCTTCAGCAAGACACCGGAATTCTTCATCCGCTTGCCACTGCTGGAATAAATGTAGCTGTTATGGTTCAACTGGCAATCTAAGCCAACCACGTTCATATATGCCACGTACTTGTTTTGGCCGATCATGATATATGGCTTGTCACCAACATAATTAATCATGCTGTAGCAGCCAACGGCTTTACCGGCCAGGATCTTCTTGTCCTTGGTCCGTTTGCCTTTTTCGTCATACACGTAAGTGTTGACCATGGCATTCTTATAAAACGGTTTGTCAGCATCTGAAGCTACCGTAGTCTTTGCCTTTGGCGCCAAAATAATGGCAAAAGCCAGTACAAATATTAACTTAACGAGCCAAACCCGTTTTAACTTCACTCTTGTTCACGCAAACCTTTCTTACTTACTCTTAGTCAGCAATTTCAACAGTCGTGATTACCACGTCTTCAAGTGGCTTGTCGTTACCGTCCTTGGCTACCTTGGCAATTTCGTCAACGACATCCATGCCTTCAGTTACATGGCCAAAAACAGTGTGTCTGTGGTCAAGCCATGGCGTACCACCTTGCTTGTAAGCCTTGACAACTTCTTCTGGGTATTGGGCATCGCGCAATTGTTGAATGAAGCGCTTTGGCATGTTCTTGTTTTGCACGATGAAGAATTGTGAACCGTTGGTGTTTGGACCAGCATTAGCCATTGACAAAGCCCCGCGCAGGTTGAAGAGTTCGTTTGAGAATTCGTCTTCAAAGTTGTGGCCCCAGATGCTTTGACCGCCGGCACCAGTACCTTCCGGGTCCCCGCCTTGGATCATGAAGTCGCTGATCACCCGGTGGAAAGTTACGCCGTCGTAGTAGCCCTTTTGTGCCAGGCGGACGAAGTTTTCAACAGTCATTGGTGCTTCTTCTGGGAAAAGCTGAATGACGATGTCGCCGTGGTTGGTCTTGATAGTTGCCTTTGGGCCCTTGGCTTGGTCAAGGTTAAGTTGTGGGTATTCAGACATTATTTATATGCTCCTTGTCATACTAATTCTTTAGATTCTTTCTAAATTATATCATTCGGCATAAAAAAAGACAGCAAACTGCTGTCTTAGGAAAAATATTAGAGCTGAGCAACGTATTCACCAAGCCGCTTGACTACTTCTGCCAGCTTGTCATAGGCTGCCGCGTAAGAAAAGCGGACATAGCCAGCAGATCCTTTACCAAACACGCTGCCTGGAATCAGACCAACTCTGGCTTTCTTAGCCACATCTTTGGCGAAAGCAAAGTCATCACTGCCGAACTTCTCCGGAATCTTGGCAAAAATGTAAAATGCCCCTTGCGGCACGGCCATTTCAAAGCCCAGCTTGGTCAGATTATCAACCATGAAGTCCCGCCGGCGCTGGTAGGCTGCCTTAAATTCTTTTGGATCGTCAAGCCCCTTGGTCAAAGCCTCAATTGCCGCGTCTTGGGCGATATTGTCCACGCAGGTCACCATGAAGCTGTGGGCCTTGGCCACATTTGGCAGTAAACTTGCCGGAGCCGCGATATATCCAAGCCGGTAGCCGGTCATGGCATGTGACTTAGATAAGCCGCTGATCAAGATTACCTGTCCTGGCAGTAAAGTAGCCAAAGAGAAATGTTCTTGGTCGTAAGTCAGTTCGCTGTAGATTTCATCACAGATTGCCAGCAAATGGTGCTTCTTGATCACTTCCGCTAAAGCAGTTAACTCAGCTTTGGAATAAGTCCGCCCTGTTGGGTTGCATGGATAGTTGAGCATGATTGCCTTAACCTGGTCGCCGGCCGCCTCAATCTCCGCTTCCAGCCGCTCTGGCGTCAAGTTAAAGCCAGTATCTGAGGTGTCGATCATCACCACTTCCCCGCCTGCCATTTCAATGTTGGTGAAATAAAGGGAAAAGACTGGTGTTGGCACTAAAACCTTATCACCTGGATTTAAAAGTCCCAGTAAAGTTGCCGTAATTGCTTCAGTTGCCCCGTCAGTGACAATAACTTCAGTTTCCGGGTCATAGTCAACCTGTCTGCTTGCCGCAAGATACTTGCTGATAGCTTCACGCAGGGCCAGCTTCCCTTTTGATGGCCCGTAGTGGGAGTCGTCTGCTTCAATTCCCCGAATAGCGGCCCTTTTAACATGATCTGGCACCGCGAAGTCTGGTTCCCCCAAGGTGAGCTTGATGATTCCCGGAATCTGGGAGATTTCTTCGTCAAAAGCCCGGATGGCTGAAGGCGCGATTTTAGCAAGATTTCTGTTGCCTAAATCCCGCAAGTTAGGATCTGTTTCTGGCATGATGATCGTCTTTCTATAAAAAACAAAGAACACTGTCTACAAAATGTTTTCCAGGCCGACATAGAGCTGGTTTAAGTCAGCTGCCTTTTCCAAGGCAACCTTGACCCCGCTCATGAAGGATGACCGGTCAAAGGAGTCCTGCCGGATGGTCAAGGCTTCCCCCTTGCCGCCAAAAAGCACCTGTTCATGAGCGACGTAGCCTGGCAAGCGAACCGCGTGCAGCTTGATTCCTTGGTAATCGCCGCCTCTTGCCCCTGGCAGGCTTTCTGTCGTGTCTGCTGCTGTTTGGTGGGGCTCGCGGACTTCAGCGATCAGCTTGGCTGTGGCCAAGGCCGTGCCTGATGGAGCATCCTTCTTGTCTTCGTGGTGCATTTCGATGATTTCCACGTCTGGGAAGTACTTAGCTGCTTCTCGGGCAAACTTCATCAATAAAACAGCTGACATGCCAAAGTTAGGAGCGATCAAGCCGCCAATTCCCTTCTCCTTGGCCAATTGCTTCAGCTCGGCTTCTTGCTGGTCAGTCAAGCCAGTCGTCCCTACGATTGGCCGGTAGCCGCTTTCCAAGGCATAGCGGACGTTTTGGTAGACAGAGGCTGGTACAGTAAAGTCAACCCAGATATCTGCTGCGTCGGCTGGAATTTCATCCAGGCTGGTGTACAGCTTAGCGCTTGCTGGCAGGCCATAGTCTGCTGGATCGCTGCTCTTTAAACGGTGGGCCAGGCCGGCCGTTATTTCAAAGTCTGGCAGGCTTGCTACTAATTTAACGACTTGCTGGCCCATTGAGCCGGCAAAACCGGCCAATAAAATTCTTGGCATTCTTAATCTCCTTCTAACATATCACGCGTCAGCTGACCAGCTAATGCATCCTTCGGCAGCTTCAAAGCAGTGGCGAGTTCTTCCTTTTCTTCATCGTTCAAAGCTACAAGCGGCAACCGTAAGCCGCCTACTTGGTAGCCCATGGCAGCTAAAGCCGCCTTAACTGGTGATGGTGACGGAAACTTGAACAGGGCGTTCATCCGCGGGGTCAGCCAGCGCTGCAGGCTGCCGGCCAAGGCAAAGTTGCCCGCGTAAAGTTCATCGTACATTTCCCGCATTCTTGGGGTGTACAGGTGACTGGCAACTGAGATGACCCCGTCAGCTCCCAAAATTCTGGCCGTCAGCGCCTGGGCATCTTCGCCGGTAAAGACGGCAAAGTCTACTGGCCGGCCGGATACGATCTCTTCGATTTCTTCCAGGCTGGCGCACTGCTTGATACCGGCAATATTGGGATGCTGGGCCAGCTGTAAAATAGTTGACACTTCCATTTTAACCCCAGTCCGGCCCGGAATGTTGTAGATGACTACTGGAATGTGAACCTGGTCAGCAACTGCCGTAAAGTGAGCGATCATTGATCGCTGGTTTGGCTTGTTGTATGGCGGAACGACAACCAAAGCATAGTCGATGCCCGGGATCTGGGCAACTTCTTCAGTAAAAGCAATGGTTTCCGCTGTGTTGTTACTGCCCGTGCCGGCAATAACCGGTACACGCCCATTTACAATCTGACCAAAGCGGGTGTACAAGGCGATCTTTTCGTCATGGGTCAAAGTTGGCGTCTCACCAGTTGTCCCGCCAATCACAAAGCCGTTGCAGCCCTGGTCAATCAAGTTGTTGGTTAATTCAGTCAAGCTGACAAAGTCGATCTGTCCGTCTTCCGTAAAAGGCGTAATGATTGCTGTCAGTAAGTCCGCATTTTGTAAGTTGTGGTTCATTTGTTTTGCCTCTTTTATTTCACTTAGTCTTCCGTCATTCGGTATTCCAAAAAGCCGGTAATTGCCGCGATGCCGCGGCTGATTGAACTTTCCTGGGGGGTTAATGTTGCTGAGTGCAGGGGTGAATCGTCTCCAACACCCAGCCAGAACATGGTTCCCGGGATCTGAGCCAGGAGGTAGCCGAAGTCTTCCCCGGTCATCGCCGGGGCCGTTTCGACATATTCAACCCCGTCAGCCTGCTTCATGTATTTAATGAAGTTTTCAGTTAATTCCGGGTTATTTTCAACTGGCCAGTAGCCGCCTTGGTTGAGTTCCAGCTTGACTTTGACGCCGAAGCTCAGCTCAATTCCCTGGCAGACTTCGGCCAGCCTTTTGTCGATCAATTCGATCATGCTTTGGGTAAGTCCCCTGATCGTGCCTTCAATTCTGGCTGAATCAGCGATTACGTTTCTGATCTTGCCGGCAGTCAACTTGCCCAAGGTGATAACCCCGCTTTGAACCGGATCAATATTTCTGGAAATGATGGTCTGGACCTGCATAATCAAGGCCGCTGCCGCGACAACCGCGTCATTTGACAATTGCGGGAAGGCAGCGTGCCCGCCCTTGCCTTGAATATCAATGTTGACTTCAGTCGTTCCGGCAAACAAGGTGCCGTTCCGGCAGCCAATCGCCCCAGCCGGCAGACTTGGGTTATCATGCAGGCCGTAGAATTCATCAACATGCCACTTACCGGTGAAAAGTCCCAGCTGGTAGGCCTTCATGCCGCCGCTCTCGCTTTCTTCAGCCGGCTGGAAGAAGAACAGGAGGTTGTCAGTTGGCTGATGCTCGCTAAAGTAGCTGAGAACACCCAAAGCAACCGTCATATGGATGTCGTGCCCGCAGGCATGCATCACGCCTTGGTGCTTGGAAGCATATGGCAGGCCGGTTGCTTCAGTTACCGGCAAAGCATCAATATCCGCCCGGTAGCCGATGGTCCGTTTAGCCTTTGACCCCTTGACCAGAACCAGGAGTGCGGTTGGCAATTCTGCTGGTTCCCTGATTTCCAGGTAGTCTTGCTTCATCTGCTTGATCACATCCAAGAGATAAGCATGGGTTTGATATTCTTTTAAAGCCAATTCCGGGATCTGGTGGAGTTGGCGCCGGATTTGAAGCAACTCGGCTTCGGTCAATACTGCCATTGAAAAACTTCCTTAATGTGGACTAACTTATGTCTGTTTTGTTTACTTTAACTTGACTCTTTACAGCTTACGCAGGTCTTCTTCCAGGCCGGTCTTGCTTTCTGTCTTGGCATCGACTTCCTTGATTACCTTGGCTGGAACGCCGGCAACCACCGTGTGCGGAGCCACATCCTTGGTCACAACCGCACCCGCTGCTACAACTGCACCTTCACCGACGTGGACGCCTTCCAGGACAACCGCGTTGGCACCGATCAGAACGTTATCGTCAATGCGGACCGGCAAGGCAGAAGCTGGTTCAACCACCCCGGCTAAGACCGTACCGGCACCGATGTGGCAGTTCTTGCCGACGATCGCCCGGCCACCTAAGATCGCGCCCATGTCGATCATTGAGCCGGCACCGATTTCCGCGCCAATATTAATTACCGCCCCCATCATGATAACCGCGTTATCACCGATCAAGACCTGGTCACGGATAATAGCGCCTGGTTCGATCCGGGCATTGATTTCCTTAAGGTCCAGCAAAGGAACGGCTGAATTGCGGGCCGTGTTTTCCACGCGGACAGATTCAAAGTCAGCTTCGTGTTCTGCTAAAAACGGCTTAAGAACTTGCCAATCGCCGAAGACTACGCCAGCTTGACCGCTAACAAAAGGATCCGTTCCATCTGGGAAAGTGACTTGATCAAGGCCGGCGCCTCGCAAGTAAACCTTAACCGGGGTCTTCTTCGGTGCTGAACCAATGTAGTTGATAATGCTTTGCGCGTCTAATTCTGCCATAATATCTTTCTCTTTCTAATCTGCATCTGTTTCTGTTACTTCGAAGAGACAAAGAAAAAGCTCCAGGTTGCCTTAACAATCTGGAGCCCGAAAAATTCAAAATCAAATTCTCTCGTCAAATTGCAAGCGCAACGCAGGTACCTTCCCTGCGACAGTCCATGGCCTCTTAAGCCATAGCCCAGCCAATCCGCCTTGCCAAAACGGACGCTTCGGCAACCTCCCCTTTCTTGCAAGTTCTCCGCCTGGCTGGCTCCCTTGCCTTACTCTTGTCGGTTGCGCCTCTTCAATTTGTAGTCAGTTTATAATATTGGCCTCATCTTGTCAACAGCTTTTCAGCTTTTTATTTGCATATTTTTATTTCAAGCTTCCTCAAGCATTGGTATCAGAATGTTTAGAAGGCGATTATCATGAATTTTCAGAATCTTTCTTTGCATTTTCCAGAGAAAAATGGTAAAGTCCATTCTGATTAAACTTAAATTATGATTAAAGACAAACACGAAAGAGAGTAGCCCATGAAAGTTGTTAAGTTTGGCGGCAGTTCCCTGGCTAGCGGTCCTGCTGTAGAAAATGCTTTGAAGATTATTACCGCTGAAGCTGAAAGACAAGTTGTCGTTACGTCTGCACCAGGCAAACGCTTTGACGATGACATCAAGGTCACTGACCTTTTGATCAAGTACGCCCATGAAATCAACCATGGCAGAAACGGGCTTGAAGTTGCTGACCGGATCTTCCAGCGCTACGTTGAAATCGGCGAGTACTTTAACTTGCCGCTCGAAGAAATCTTGCCCTTGAAAGAAATCCTGCTGAATTTGCCAAAGGATCACTATCCAAACAAGAACTATCTGCAGGCGACCTTTAAGGCCCATGGCGAGCGGCTTAACGCCAAGCTGATTGCGAAGATTCTGCAAAGCCAAGGGGTAAAGGCCCGCTATGTTGATCCTAAAGAGGCCGGGATCATCGTTACCGGTAGTCCAAACAATGCCTCTGTCAACCCGGAAAGCTACCAGCTCCTGGAAAACTTTGCCTATGACGCTGACGAAAAGCTGATTTTCCCAGGCTTTTACGGCTATACTCTGGCTGGCCATATTGCTACCTTCTCAAGAGGTGGTTCAGACATTACCGGGGCGATTTTGGCCAGAGGTTTCCACGCTGACTTATATGAAAACTTTACTGATGTCGATGCTATTTTCTCCGCTAACCCGAAGGTTGTTGACCAGCCACAGCCGATCCACACGATGACCTACCGGGAAATGCGGGAATTGTCTTATGCTGGTTTCTCTGTCTTCCACGATGAAGCCTTGATCCCGGCCATTCAAGGGCAGATTCCAATCAATGTGAAGAATACCCAGCACCCGGAAAAGCGCGGGACCATGATCGTACCGGAAAAAGGCTTCAAGCCTGAAACCGTCATTACCGGGATCGCCAGCGGCAAGCACTTTGGTGCCCTCTACCTGCACAAGTACCTGCTCAACAAGGAAGTTGGCTTTACCCTCCGCATCCTGCAAATCTTAAACAAGTACAAACTGTCCTATGAACACATGCCAACCGGGATTGACGATTTGACTTTGATCTTTGACCGGGACACGTTAAACGATGAATTGATCGACCAGATCTGCAATGAAATTCAAAATGAAGTCAGTCCTGACCACTTGGAATGGATCAGCAATTACGCGATTATCATGCTGGTCGGTGAAGGGATGAGGGACCGGATCGGGGTCATCCGGGATATTGCCACGCCTGTAGCCAGAGAGGGTATTTCTCTCCGGATGGTCAACCAAGGGGCTTCCGAAATTTCTATCATGCTGGGCACGGCAGCTAAAGATGCCGACCGGGCGGTAGCCGCGATTTACGACTACTTTTTCAAGCAAGAAGCACAAGGAGAATAAGATGACTAAATTATTGAAAGTCCATGGCTCACAGAATTCCTTCTTCATTCTGGACCAGACTGAACTGGAAAATCCGCTGACTGATAATGAACTGCGGCAATTGACCCAGACACTTACTGATCACAAGACTGGCCTGCTTGGCGGAGCTGACGGCATCCTGTCAGTTGAGGAATCAAGACACCCAGGCATTTTAGGCAAGATGCGGGTTATCAACACTGACGGCAGTGAAGCCTCAATGTGCGGCAATGGTCTTAGAACAGTTGCCCGCTACTTGCACGAAAAGACCGGAGAAAGCCAGTTTAAGGTGGAAACCATGTACGCTGACCTGGCCGTCCGGCAAGCTGATGACTTTGCAGAAGGAGTGCCGGCTTTCGGGGTAGAAATCTCCCCTGTCCGCTTCAATAAAGAATCTTTGCCTTTTGACAATTTGGGACATGACCGCCTGCTGGACACGCTGGTGCCGGAACTAGTTCCAGGCTGGCGTTTTAGTGCTCTAGCCGTGCCTAACCCCCACCTCATCGCCTTTATCAAAGAAGAAGACCTGGAAAGTCCGGTCTTAGGAGAGCTTGGTGCCTACTTGAATGGAGAAAATCCATACTTCTCAGACGGGGTCAACATCAACTACACCGTTATCCGCGGCGATAGCCAGCTTTTTGTCAGAACCTACGAACGGGGCGTTGGCTTTACTAACGCCTGCGGGACAGGGATGTCAGCCAGCTCATTGGCCTTTGCCTTGACTCACCCGGACCTGGGCCACTTTGAAAAAGAGATCTCTGTCTACAATCCTGGCGGTATGGTCAAGACCGTCTTGCACCAAAAGGATCACGGCTACTGGATCGAACTGATCGGCAACGCGACTGAAACCCATACTATTGAAATTCCAGAAGACCAGCTGCACAGCGGCCAGGTTAAGCTGGAGGCGGTGAAGACCAAAGAAACTGGTGAACAAGCTGCATACCTGGCTTTCGTTAACCAGCTGATCAAGTAGCATCCCTCCAATTAAATACTCTATACCAATTACTAAGCATCCCCAATCAAGCATTCACCGCTTGGCCAGGGATGCTTTTTTCTGCATCCCCCTCTAAAAGCAGGCGGAGATACTTCTTGGTAAACTTGTTGGTCGTCAGCTGCAGGCGGGTTTTTAGGTATTCTCTTGCCAAGTCATGCTGGTCGATAAAGGCTTGATAGCCCTGGTCAACGCAAACCAGGGCGGGATGCTGCAGAAGTTCTTGGCTTAATTTAACAACGTTAAAAGCAGAAAGATCAGTCTTATCTGCAGACTCATTAATTTCCTTCAGCAAGGCAAGATCTGACCCTTCAGCTGCTTCAGCATTCAGAAATTCCTCAGTCAAATCAGTTGGCACCAATTCATGGTAATAGACATGATAGTCAGAATAAATGCGTTCCTCAGCCGCGATCAGTCCGTCTTTTTGCATCGCCTCAATTACCTGCAGAATCTCCTGGTTTGGCAGAAAGCGAAAATGTCTGTCATAGTCGCTGTGGTTGATGGCGTCATAATCCGGATAAGACAATCCCCGCAGAATCTTCAGACAGTTATTTGGCGTAATCCGCGTCTCATTTCTCAAAGCAAGCTGGGCAATTGCCCGGGCTAACAGGTCCCCCCGCAGGCTGGAAGCAGCAACCTTTTCTTTGATCTTTTTCTTGTAATTCGCCTCTTTCTTCTTTGAATTTGCCAAAAACTTGTCATACTCTTCGTCCATCGCCTCTTGCTCTTTTAAGGCAAAAGCATGCTCGTGATCCTTTCTTCCCGTCAAAGTCACTTCCAGTTTGGACTGGTTCTTGAAATGCCAATTGACCGACAGGTCAGCATGATTTTCCTTGATATGGTAAAGCAGCTTTTGCCAGGACTGGCAATTAGCCAAACTTGTCTTAAAGTGCTGAAGCTGCTGGCGCTTGTTGCTTGGTAAGAGAAGTTTCTTTTTATCAGCTGTCAGTTCCAGGTAAGCCTGCTTGTCTCTTGGAAACAGGTAGTCGCTGGCCAGATCCCAATCTTCTTTAGGCAAATTATTCTTCAGCTTGCCAGGCTCCAGGTAGATCCGCTCCTTCTCTCCGTTATCATGGAAAGACTCTTCCTCAAGCTTGGCTTTCAGCCACTCCTTAGTCAGCAATTGGTAAGCCAGGCAAACCTTTAAGCTGCTAGGCCGGAGATACTGCTTAGCCAGGGGCTGGGCCAGCACATCCATGTAATATGGCCGGTCAAAGTAGCCCTCGTAATTCTCAAAGAAGTCGCTGACCAGCTGGTCAGTTTCTTTTTCTGTTAAGACTTTGCTTTCTTCTTTCATCTTCATCCTCAATTCTGTAATCCGCACAAAAATTTGATCAAAGAGGCCGTATTGGTTACCTAAGCCAGTTCACTGACATATGGGGTATATCTGCCGATGACTGAGTCTCCGGTATTCCATTTGCTTTTAGCTTCAGGATTAAGCCAGTAGCATTTCTTCACCCGTCGGCACAAATCCTTGAAGATCTTTTCCTCGCTTGGCAAATAGACGCCAATGGTTGGCACCTTCCGCAATACTTCTGTAAGTTCGCCATAGGACATCCCTGCCTTTAAGTTGCAAATTCCTCATGGTTTCTGGCGCGGTCGTGATTTCGTCATTAGCCACATAGCCAGCTTTCTCTAAGCCCTACCAATACGTCATCTCATTCTCCTTTCTGTCTTCACATTCATCACTCGACCAAATGTTCGAAGCTCAGTTTTGATTAAAGCAGATTTTCCCTAAAGGAAAAAGCCGCTGGTCACCCTTGACGAAGCCCGGTCTGACGGGCTTTTTACAGGCAAAAAGATCTGTAAAAGCAGCTAAAATTCAATCCGTGGGCAAAGAAAAAAAGCAAAGGATAAACCTTTGCTCGAATTCAATTTTTTCAAATTTCAACTTGCTGTCAACTTCTAGCGGAAGAGAACGTCCAATTTGTTGGCTAAAGTCGGGAAGGCGAAGCCTAAATTATTCATGGCAAATTCTGCCGGGTCCTTCCTCCCGATCAGCGGGGCGAAGAGATTGATGTCCTCCCCGGCATTGATGCTGATTTCTGAAGCGCCGACCACTTCACCATCCTTGTTGAAGATAACCTTTAATTCCGCCTCTTCATCGCCTTCTCCCAAAGCGGCAAAAGTCGACCCCAGCTTCATTCTTCTAACCGTATCGCCTTCTGCCATTTCACTTTCCCGCTTGCCTACCTGGGCGACTTGCGGGTAGGTAAAGGTGCTGGTAGCTACGGCCGGGTACTTAATTCCTTCAGTAAGGCCATTTTCGACAAAATCATAAATGTGGTAGGAGTCAACCCAGGCAACCAGCGTCAGATTCATCTGCCCGTTGTCAGCGACATCCCCGGCGGCAAAAATACTCGGGACATTGGTCTGCAAGTGCTCATTGACCGCCACGCCCTTGACCGGATCAAACTTGATCCCTAATTTTTCCAAGCCCAGGCCGTTTACATTAGCCCGCCGGCCAGAGGCGTCGATTACCAGATCAGTTTCAAACTTTTGCCCATTTTCCGCAGTTACTTCATAAGCAGCAGAATTTTTGGCGATTGCCTTAACTGGAGTGTTCAGATGAATCACAATGCCGCGCTCTTCCATTATTTCCGTCAATTTCTCGACATATTCCTGGTCAAAAGGCCTCAGCAACTTCTCAGAGTGCTGCAAGACCGTGACTTCACTACCAGCTGCCTGCAAGATTGTGGCCAGTTTCAGGGCAACATAGCCGCCCCCAATGACGACCGCTTTTTTCGGCAATTCATCCAAGTCAAAAAACTCATCATTGCTAATGGCATACTCACTACCCGGCACTTCCAAGTGGTGCGGCAGAAGACCCGTCGCGATGACAATGATTTTGCCTTCATATTCCTCTCCAGCTGCCGCAACTGTATGCGGACCAGTGATCACCCCGCTGCCAAAGACAGTATCCACCTGGTCGCTTTCGATGCTGGACCGCTCTTCTGCACGAAATTCTGCCCAGATCTCCTTCTTGCGCTTGATCAAAGTCTTCCAGTCCAGCTGGGCGGCTGCTTTTACTCCCTTGCCGGTCAGATAATATGTGTTCAAGACCGGACGTACGGCGCCTTCAAGAAAAATCTTTGGCTGGCAGCCGGTATTCGGGCAGGTTCCGCCCCACAAGTTGCTTTCAATGACCAGGGCAGTCCGGTCAGTTCTTGCTAATTTGAAGAGCAGGTGGTTAGCAGCCGGGCCGCTGCCGATGATAATGTAGTCGTATTTTTTCATTGCATTAGCTCACATTTCTATAGATTGAATCTAAAAGATATACAAACAATACTACTTATTTTTTACAAGTTCAACTTTCCTGTTTATACGAAAAAAGACTGGAATTTCTTCCAATCTTGCCTAATTGTTACTTTTTCAGTTGCTTGATCCGGTTGTTCATCTTCCGGGCCAGCTTCTTTTCCTGCTGGTAAAAAATCAGCCAGACGATAAAGGCAACGGCGATTTCACCGGCAATAGTCAAGAGGGCCGGCCAAAAGCCGGCTTTAACCGGGATCCAGCCAGTCCAAAAGCTGACCAGGGTCATGACCAGACAGCCGGTTCCCATGTGGATTAAGACCTGGTAGGCTGGTGCCAGCTTGTCATTTTGATAAACGATGCTGGGCAGGCCAAAACCGAGGCCGACCAAGATGATGCCGGCCAACATCTGAGTATATTCAGCAACCGTCATGGTCAAGCTGCCGGCTCCTTTTGCTAAAAGCAACAAGCTGACCAGGCAGGACGAGACGGCGGCGATGCCAATCCCGATTAAGGAACTGACCAGGATATTTTTCTTGGCAGACATTTTACTCCCCTCCTAGAGCCCCAAATACTGCTTAAAAGCGGGCAGGTATTTGCGGGAAATGTAATCAGACAGGCCATGCTCTAAATGAAGAAACATGGTCCCGTTAAAAGATGCTTCAACGCTTTCCAGGCAGGTCAAGTTGACGACGGCTTGTTTGGAAATCTGCATGAAGTCCTGGCCCAGCTGCTGGTAGACCTCATACAGGCGCTTTCTGGAAAAATACTTGCCTTTTCCGGTGTAGATGACCGTATCGCCGCCTTCGACCCGGACAAGGATGACGTCACTAGGCTTGATGATGACCAGGCGGTCTTCCTGCTGGGCGATTAACGGGCCAGAGCTGGCGCTGCTTTCCAGGAAAGCAACTGCCCGCTCAACCTCTTCAGTCATTTTGTCGGTATAGATCACTGCCAGGGGCAAGTCCTGGTCTTTATTCAGCTCAACTTTAACCTTCATGCTAGCCACCTTCTTTCTCTTTGGCTCTTTTACAATATTATCGTATCGTTTTTTGCCGGTCTTGTCCCAACTTTTCCGGTAAGATGCAAAAATTGCCCCCTAAGATGCAAATAGAGCCTCCAGAAAAATTCTGGAAGCTCTATTTTATTTCTGTAAAAGCAACATTAAGTCCTCATAGCCGATCACTGCCGTCCCTTTTTCAGCAGCTTTTTTACACTTGCCGGTGACATGATCCAACTCGCCCTTTAGCAAGTAGTCAGTCATGCCGGACACCGAGCCGGTCACCTTGCCGCCGTGGCTTTGAATCAAACTGGTCAGCTCATATCTGGTTGCCTGGCGGAACTGGCCGGTAATCACAAAACGCTGGCCAGCCAGGCGGGAGTCAACCTGCTTGGGGGTAAAATCGATTATTTCCGTGGCTTTCGCTAAATCGCCGTCGCGGAGTTTCTGGTAAACGATATTGTTGGTAATACAATCGCTAATGGCAATGTGGGAGTTGATATTGATCCCGTAATAATCCTTCAGAGTCGACAGTCTGACGTTAGGGATAGGAGCTGCAAAAAGACCCCTCTTTTTGTAACTATTGGCCAAAAGCAAGGTATCCAGTTTCGGATTAGCCACCGGATAGCCGTTATCGGCCAAAACATTGCAGTCAAAACTAAGTATATTGTGGCCAACCAAAGTATCGTCGCCGACAAAGTCCAAGAAGTCTGGCATAACTTCATCAATCAAGGGAGCGGCATCAGTTTGGTAATTGCTGATGCCGGTCAGATGAGAGACGTAATCATTAATTTTCTCCAAGGGATTAACATAAGTTGAGAACTTCGCTACGGTTTGGTCGTCTCTGACCTTTAATGCCCCAATTTGGATGATCTTTTTCCCAGTTGTTTCCAAGTCAAAAACCGTGTAGTCATGCAGTTTAGGATCCATCTTGCTACTTCTTTTTCTCAGTAAAAGCCCGGCTTTCGTCCAGCATGGCCAGAACTTCTTCATCTGGCAGATCATTATTGAGCAGAACTGACAGCCAGTTTTGCTTATTCATGTGATAAGCCGGGAAAAAATCCGCCTTTTTCAGCAAAGCAGGCAATTTTTCCTCAGCCAGCTTCAAATTAAGTACCGCGGCTTCCTGCTGGTCTTTCTCATCACCTGTCAACTTGCCTAGAGGCACAGCCATCAGCAAGCCATACCATTTCCGGTTCTGGGGATTACGGAAGACAGCGTAGTCCGGGAATTTCTTAAAAGGAAAATCCGGCTCATCACCGTAGCGGGCCTTAATTTCATCCTTGATCCGGTCTGCCTGGGCTTTGACGAAGCATTTACCGGCAATATCCTGCAAAATCGTCCTGTATTCCGCCTTGACTACGGCGCTGAAGCTGCCCGTGTTACTTTCAACGCGGAGTAAAAGATATTCCTCACCGGTATCAAGATCATAGACGTTACCGCTGACCTTACCAGCTGAAGAAATTCTAATTTTTGCGAGGAAATTAGCACTTTTCAAGGGAACTTCAAGATAATAGTCATCACCATTTTTCTTGAAGCCATAGGCGGCCAGCTTATTAAACCTGCACTGTCTTTTAGCAAAAATCTCTTCTTCTACGTTCATTTTTCACCTCAACCTAGCTCTTATATGCCGGGTTAGCCTGGCGGACAGAGCCGCCATATTCCTTAAGCAGGCGGGAAAAAGCCCCTTCAACGGAATATGGCAGGTCCACATGCGCTATATAGTCCTTCCCAAGCGGCCCATAACCATCTTTGTTGTCCCTTAAGCGCTGGATTTCACCCATGAGCAGGCTGATATAACGATCCATTGGCCACATGCCAGGGATCTCCTTATCATATGCCAGCTGTCCGTCTTTTTCCAAGACATGAACCTGGTAAGACGCGTAATTAATGATGGTCAGCTCTGGCCGGTACTTACGTAATACGGCGCTTAAGCGCAGCTGCATGGTCGCGTCCTGGCAGAGGATGACCGATGACAGGTCAATATTATGCCGGTTAAGCAGATCTAACAAGTAAGTGATGTTGTTGCCAGAATTGGTCGACCGGCATTCAAGTAAATCGGCAGTAATCTGGTACTTTCTTTGTACATAGGCGGCAAAAATCTCCGCTTCTGACAAAGAATCAACTTCCAGATCCGGAAAGACGGCTTTTGCCTGGGTCCGCAAGCCATCAGTCGTATGGCCATGACCACCGACGATGATGTATTTTTTGGCAATCTCAGCCTTTTTAGCCGTGGCAAAGACATCCCCGCCGGGCAAAATACTGCCGCCAAATAAAACGAAAGCGTCGGCTTGGGGGATGCCGTATTTTCCTTCTAAGGCTGCCGGGGTCAAAGCCGGCAAGTCGCGGGGACCTAAGTAGTCAGCCAGGGTATTGATGTCGTTAATCATTTTTCATCTCCGGAAAAGGAATGATCGCTGGTGCAGGCACGGTATGCTCACCCAGCATCTTCTCCATCCAAACCATGTCATACCAGCGGCCGAATTTATAGCCGCACTGGTGGAAACGGCCGACAAAGTTGTAGCCTAAGTGCTCATGGAAGCGAATGCTGTTGTCATCCAGATATGGGTCTTCACCGATAGGAGCAGCGATGCAGGCGTTCAAGTTGAGAAATCCCTGCTTCTTTAAGCAGTCTTCTATCGCGTCATATAGAAATCTGCCTACATGCTGGTGACGGACATTAGCATCAACATAGATCGACAACTCCACGCTATGGTCATAAGCTGCCCGCTCCTTAAATGCACTAGCATAGGCATAGCCAACGATTTTGCCATCTTTAAGCGCGACTAGATAGGGATAAATCCGCAGAGTTTTTAAAATCCGGTTTTGAAATTCGCCAATAGGTGGAACTTCATCCTCAAAAGTGATTGCTGTCTTCTCCACATAAGGAGCGTAGATTTCAAGCAATCTTTCCGCATCCCCGACGTTAGCCCTTCTTAACTCTAATTCAGTCAATAGCCTTCTCCATAAAAAAACTAGCACCTACTTACTAACAGCTTTATTTTACCATGAAGGAAAAAGCTCAGATAGAACAAGAAAATGCATCCCTGGTATGAAAGATCATACTTAGGGATGCATTTTTCGCTTATTCTTTGTTTGTATCAACTAACTCTTCTTTGTAGACGTCAACAATCTGAACAGGCTTATATTGGAGATAAGAATCCTTCGATTTCACCTCATGGGTATCTGGATCGAAATCAGTAAATAAGTCGAGCTGTGAATCTTCAGGAACGACTAAACCTATGAAGCCCATTCACTGAACACGATAGGCTGATCATGAACGTTCTTATAAGTCAGAGTGTTGCCTTGAACCATGTTGGCGAAAATTATGGTTTTAGCACTTTTCAAAACCTTAGGTTTGCCATGTTCTGGTTGCCCCTTTGCTTTGAGTCCTCTAAGATAGTTCACCGCAAAGGTTTGATACAAGTTATGCCGCAACATGCGGTAATTATCTTCCATCAGTTCAATACCGTAAAGAGATGAAAGTCCCAGCAAAATTCTGTCTTCATAATTATCAACTGAAGTACTGCCTTCAAGAGCTACTTGCATCTTACGTGTAAGTATTTCGGTTAAAAAAGCTCCCTCACCAGCTGAACCTCTGGCAGTCCAATACCTTCAACCAGTTCCGTATTGGCAATTTTCCAAACTACATCTGGCAAGAGCCTTTTTACTCCGTCAACCGCCAGATCCCGGTCAACCAGTCTGTATTCGTATTCCATAATCTTCTCCGCTTCAAAATAAAAACGCGGTCTAGCATTAATCCAGTCCGCGCTTATTTTCCGCCCGTCATACCCCAAAACGATGGTTGTGTTTCAACCAGTCCTTGACCAGTTCCTTAGCTACAGCATAAATGCCGATCAAAAGAACGGTCGCGATCAACAATGCAAACATTTCCTCTGGATAGATAGAAACGACAATTGCAAATACAACGAATGCTACAAAGCATACCAACAAGTCAATAATTTTCTCGCTAAGCATCATAATCACCCGATTTCTACGGGGCTTAGCGGGCGGTTTTATACTTATATTATACGCCAACTTCCTTGAAAACGCACTCTTGCCCCAGCCTTATTGCCTTAGCATCCGGCCGGTGGCCAATAAATTCCGTCTTGGCGATTGGGACATGTGCTGGCAGCAGGTCCAGGAGAATTTCTGCTGGCAACTGGCTTTCCTTTAACTTGTCCAGCTCACTAAATGTCCCCAGTAAAACGCCACTGATCTGGTTAAAAATCCCGGTCTCCCGGCATTGCTCAAGTAAACTAGCTACCAGCTCCGGCTGACCCCGGTAGGCCTCCAGCAGCAAGATACTACCAGTAAAATCGGGCCAGTAAGGCGTCCCCGCCAGTTTCAGCAGGCAGCGGAGGTTGCCCCCGTAAACTGGCCCTACCATTTCACTGCCCCGGACAAAAGTCACTTCTAGTTCATCCAGCTCTTTTGCTGCTTCTTTACCTGCCAGCAGGCGGTCAAAATAGCCGCTCTTCAGCAAATCCTTGTTGACCAGGCAGTTGCGCAGCTGGAAGTTGACTGCCTCGTTGCCGTTTTTGGCCAGGGCCGTCAAGATCGTGGTCAAATCGCTGTAGCCGTAAAAGACCGCCTGGCTGTCCTTGATCTGATCCAGATCCAAGTGCCCTAAAACCGTATTGGCCAAGTCCCCGCCAGAAATGTCAAAAATATGCCCCATCTCTGGATCTAAGAAGAAACTTTCCAGTTCCCTTGCCCGCTTTTCTCCCCGGCCGATTAATGTATCATCGGTCAAAAATTGACTGACCACGATTTCCAGTCCCCGGTCTTCCAAGATCTTTACCAGCTGGTCAACAACTGGCCGATATGCTGCTTTTAAGGGGTTTGAACACCCAACCAGGGCTACCTTCATCATGCTGTCTCCTTTTCACATAATCAAAATTATGTAAAGCTAATCCGCTATTGCCGCAAACCCTTAGGATAGTAATTCTTCAGCTGTCCCTTGCCAGAGAGTTTCCCAAAGCTGAAAATCATCCCCCGGCAGGAAACCAAGACGAAGCCCTTCAAGCTGCTATTTACTTGCAGGCTTTCCCCATGCAGGTAGTGGTCATACTCGTCTTCAGTTAGGTCAACCACTCTTTCCTGGTCAACTTGACCTAAAACTTCCGCCAGCTGGTGGCTTGGCTCAAAGCGCTTCTTCTTCAAAATCCCCAGTTCCAGACCGTTGTTAAGGACCTTGATCCCTTTCAATTGTTCAGGTTCAAGGGCCGGGACAAAGACATGATCCTGGCTCTTCAGCATCTGGCTTGGCCAGGAAGTCAGACTTTCCGGCCAGTTAAAGCCGGCTATAGCTTCACTGATATAGCCGTACTCTTCCTTGCTTGGCCGCTCCAGGCTGCTTCTATTCCCTTTATTCTTGCCTTTGCCCTTTTTCTTCTTGTCCTCGTTTTTTCTGACCGGAGAAAAAACTTCTCCTGCTTCAGCTGCAAAGCTTTCTTCGCCAGCTGCCTTTTGCAGACTGGCGACAAACTGCCCTTCACCAACACCGTCCTGTGGCCAAAAACGGGCACAGTTTGCTAAACTAGCATCCCCGTTGCCCCATTCCGGCCGGCCAGGCGCGGCTTTCTCTGCCGCAATTGGCAAAAGCTTAAAGCCATATTCATCCAGCAGCCAGCTGACGATCTCCTCGTCTTCTTCTGGTGAAAAGGTGCAGGTCGAATAGAGCAAATATCCTCCCGGCTTCAGCATCTTAACCGCTTCAGTCAAAATTTCCCTTTGCCGGTCTGCACAGAGGTCAACATTCTCCTGGCTCCAATACTTGATGGCGTCCTCGCTCTTTCTGAACATCCCTTCCCCGCTACATGGCGCGTCCACTAAGATCGCGTCAAAAAATCCCGGGAAACGGGCGCTCAAGGCAAAAGAATCGCAGTTCGTAACGACAGCGTTAGAAACGCCCCACCGCTCCAGGTTTTCCCGCAAAATTTTGGCCCGGGACGGCGAAATTTCATTGGCTACCAATAAACCCTCACCTTGCAGCTTCTGGGCTAAAGCCGTGCTTTTCCCGCCGGGAGCCGCGCATAAGTCCAAAACCTTGTCACCTGGCTTAACTGGAATTGCCTGGGCCGGGAACATGGCTGCCGGGTCTTGCGAGTAAACCATGCCAGCTGTCCATTCCGGGTCCTTGCCGGAGACTTCACCGTAATAAGCGTTAGGGATGCCGGGCACCACCTCTTCTTGCGGGTATGCCACTGCTCCCTTTTTCAAACTGTTGATCCGGTAGGCCTTCTTGCTTGGCTCAGCCAATGACTCAAGCAGCTTGCCGGCTTCTTCCTGGCCAAGCAGACCCGTAAATTTCTCCTTAAACTGGTCTGGGATCTCAATCATCCGCCTGTTTCCCCTTTCTGTACATATAAACCATCATTCCAACATATACTGCCAGTTCAACCACGACTGTCCCGAGCAAAAGTAGGCCTAAAATGCTCTGGTTGCTGTAGTAGGCCTTCCACACCAAGAGGAAGTAGGAGGTAAAAGCTTCCAGGACCATAAAGACGATAAAACGCCCGCTCCGGTTCAAGAGGAGGTTGGGCAACAGGTCTCCCTTAACATGGCTCAAATCAGTTTCTTTCCAAGTCAGCCAGGCAATAAGACCCATCAAAAGGACCCCCACGCCCAGCAAAAAGAGGATCAAGAGGGCTTCTGGCATGAGAAGCGTCAATCTTCTTTGCCGGCCCCGCTTGACGAAGTCCGGCCAATAGGTCTCACTCTTTAAGTGGCTGGCGATCTTGCCGATCGTCTGGCTGCTGGCGTCCACGTACAAGGTAAAGTGGTTTATCCTGCTTTGCCCGGTTTCCTGCTTAACCCCCGTCGTCAAGTAGTAGGCCTTGCTGGACTGGTATGGCACAGCTTTAAGGCTGCCGACGACTGAGTAGTACTTGCCGTTGGCGATCAAGTAAGTATTGCCCTGGGTCTTGATCTGGGCAGCCGCTGAAGATGGAGAGACCGCCGCGATGGTGACCTGCCCTTTAAAGTCATCTTCACTGAAAAAGCGGCCACTGGAAACAGGGAAGTAGTTGAGGTCCCGATTTTGTGACCAGATCAAGACCTGGTTCTTGTCCTCCTTGCTCTTGAACTGCATCTGGATGCTTTCCTTAGGGAATTCTTTCTTGATCCACTTAAGGAAGGAGGCAATTGTCATGGTCTTCTTCGGCTTGACGATCCGGGCCTCCATGCTCATCCCCTGCGCCTGCAGAATTTGGTCAGCCAGCTGGGACTGCATGTTGGAGTAGACGATGCCAATCATGATGAAGAGGAAAAAGGTGGACAAAATAACAAACAGTTTGTACCTTTTCATCAGCTCACCTCAATAAACTTTTCCTTGATAAAGTCGTAGGACTTAAAGCTGCGGTTAATCTTTCTCAGTTCGCTTGATTTGGCGAAATGCTTTCTGGTCCAGAATTCCGGGGAATTGGTCACCCCTTTTTCCCCGATGAAAAAGAGGCGGGCAGCTGGAGCGTAGTGCTGCTTGGCAGCGATCAGTTCCAAATCCGCCTGGCCGAAATTCGGCGCCCAGGAGCAGAGAATCATGTCGCAGGTCGCGTACTTCATGACTGCCTGGTCAGCTGGCAGGTTTTCAACTGGGTAAAAAGGCTTCTTCCCGGTCTTTGAGCTCTTGGACCATTCTAAAGAATCCGTGGCCCAGACTTGAATCCCGGCCTCGCTCAAGGCCTTAGACCAGTAGGCGTTGCCAGCCATAACTTCCAGGGCTGTCTCAATCCCTAATACGTTTTTAAGAAGCTGGGCCGTCTCCATGTTTGGCAGTGACCAGATCCCATATTCCAGGGACAGGTACTGGCGGACATTGTTCAGCAGGTTGTTTAATGCCCGCATGTCCTTGATCTGGCTGTCAAGCAGCTCCCAGGTCAGCTCGGCAAAACGGTCATCACTGATGCCTAAGCGGTCTGGCGCGAACAGCAGCATCCGCTGGCTAGATACGCACTCATCGATCATTTTGATCTCTTGCACTTGCCGGTCCAGTTCCGGATCAGCAAATTCCTTGGCTAAAGCTGAAATTTTTTCAATAAATTGTGTCATATGCATTCCTCACCAGTTGATTTTATCATTTACCAACCTTTTGAGGTAGCCTGGACGATTGCAAAAAAATGACCTGGCTAAGAAGGCCAGGTCAAAACTATTCAATTAAATTACAGATCTGCCGCCAGGTCGGCCATTTCTTCGTCGACCCCGTTGGCCAGCAGCATGTCACGCGTCTCCAGCTTAGCTGCATTTTTCTTTTGCACCGGCTTTGGAGCCGTAAGACCAGTTGCCTGCTCGGTCATCTTGTTGCTGACGCCATTGGCAATCATGGTGTCCATCAACATGGTTTCTTCCGTGCTTCTCATTTTAACCAGCTTTCTTTCTGTAAAGCGTTTTTTTACTTAAGATTATTATAGCACCATTTTAAGCGTGAAAGCTGATTTTATGCCGATGACAGCGATTTCCTCATTTTCCAAACTTTTGCCGTTATTTTCCTAAAAATTTAACTCTTCCTAGTCCCAGTCCGGAAAAAATGCAGCAATTGCCGCGGTTAAGCCGGTCACGATTGTTTCCAAAGCCATTGATGGCTGATTTGGCCGCTTGACCACCTGCTCTGGCAAAAAAGGGATATGAATGAAGCCAGCCTGCATCCCCGGATGTTCTTTTCTCAAGCTCTGCGCATAATACATGACATGGTTGCAGACAAAGCAGCCGGCCGTGGTCGACACTTCAGCCGGGATGCCCGCCGCTTTAATAGCTTTGACCATTTCCTTAACCGGCAGCTGGGTAAAGTAAGCCACTGGGCCCTCCGGATCAATCGCCTGTCCTTCCCGCTTTTCCCCGTCATTGTCCGCGACCGGGCAATCATCATAGTTGATGGCGACTAGTTCTGGAGTCAAACAGGCCCGGCCACCGGCCTGGCCCACGCTTAAGACAAAGTCTGGCTCTTCTCTTTCAACAGCTGCTTGCAGCTTTTTCTCACTTTTCTGGTAGCTGGTCGGCAGCTGCAGCTTGATAATCTCACAGCCAGCGATTTCGTCTGGCAGCAATTTCACTGCTTCAATGGCTGGATTGATTTTTTCATGGTTGAAGGGGTTAAAACCTGTCACTAATATTTTGGTCATTATTGTTCCTTTCTTGAAAAAAAGCCCCGATTGCGAGTAAACTAGATTCATATCCAAAGAATAGAAAGTGGGTCCAACATGTTTTTCTTCTTCCTAGAACCAGTTTTAATCTACAACTGGCTCCTTATCCTGGCCGCGGTTATCCCCGCCATCTTCCTAATGATCAAGGTTTACCAATCTGACCGGCTGGAGCCGGAAAGCCCCTACCTTTTGTGGAAAATGGTGACCGGGGGGATCTGGTCAGCGGTGATTGCCGGCATCCTTGAATGGATCGCCAATGGCGTTTTAACTTCTTATGTCTCGCAAAAAGATCCAATCTACAACGTCATCATGTACTTCGTGATCGTTGCCTACGCTGAAGAAGGAGCCAAGTACTTCTTCTTAAAGCGCCGGTCCTGGTTCAGCTGGGAATTTAACTGCCAGTATGACGGGGTTGTCTACGCTGTCTTCGTGGCCCTGGGCTTTGCCCTCTGGGAAAATATCTCCTACGTCATGATCTACGGCTTCTCTACCGCCTTAGTCCGGGCTGTAACGGCCGTTCCCGGCCACGCCTGCTTCGGCGTCTTCATGGGGATCTTCTATGGCTTGGCCCGCGGCTACGCCTACCTGGGCAAAAACATCCGGTCCAAGTTCTTCCGCGTTTTGGCTATCGTCGTGCCAGCCGCCCTGCACGGCAGCTACGACTACGTGGCTTCCCTTAATTCCGCTGAAGGGCAGTGGATCTTCCTGGCCTTCATCACTGTCCTTTTCTTTATCTCCTTCCATCTGGTGAACAAGATATCCAAAAACGACAAGTACTTCCAAATCGACCGGCGGAATTACCGCTTCTAGACTTTATTCACAAGTAAAAAATCTGTCCCTGCCTCCCTGGTAGGGGCAGATTTTTTTGTCCAAATTCTTTTTAGTCCAGTTCTGCCAGGTCGTATGGCGTTTCCTGGTAAACGGCGTAGTTGATCCAGTTGCTGAAGAAGGTTGAGGCGGCCAGACTCCAGGTCAGGCGGGGCTTTTTCTCCGGATCGTCATCCGGGAAGTAGTTAATCGGCAAAAGCGGATTGATACCGGCATTAAGGTCTCTATGGTATTCCTCAGACAAGGTGTCTCTGGAGTATTCCAAATGGCCAAAGCTGTAGATCTGCCGCAAGTCGTCACTAGCCGCGATTGCAACCCCGACTTCCGGCCCCTCCGCCAAAATCTGCAGACTGCACTTCTTTAATTGGTCTGGGTAAATCGTGGTATAGCGGGAGTGCGGACAGCGGTAGGAGTCGTCAAAGCCGCGAAGAAGGGGGCTGGTCCCCACTACTTCCTGCTCATAAATGCCGGACAGCTTCTTTTCCAGAGGCTGTTTGTCGATCCCAAAGTGATAGTAAAGCCCGGCTTGCGCTCCCCAGCAAAGGTGGAGGCTGGAGTAGACATGGGTCTTGGACCATTCCATCAGCTGGCAGAGCTCGCTCCAGTAGTCGACCTCCTGGAAAGGCAGCTGTTCAACCGGGGCGCCAGTAATAATCATCCCATCATAGCGCTTGTCCTTGATGTCGGCAAAGGTCCGGTAGTAGTTTTCCAGGTATTCGTTGGAAGCATTTTTAGACTTATGACTGGCCATGTAGAGGAATTCCACTTCCAGCTGCAAGGGCGTGTTGGCCAGGTGGCGAAGCAATTGCACTTCCGTGTTGGCCTTCTTAGGCATCAGGTTCACCACCAGAATCTTTAAAGGCCGGATGTTCTGGGTCCGGGCTCTTTGCGAGTCCATGACAAAAATATTCTCCTGCCTTAACACATCAACGGCGGCTAACTGTTTATCTAAAGTAATTGGCATAGTGCACTCTCCTGTCTGAATTCTTTTGTTTAATTTACCATTCTTTCTGAAAAAATGCTAACAAAATAATTAGACTTTTTAAACTTTTACAAAACGAAAAAAGTCCGCCAAAGCGGACTTTCTCAAGCAGACATCTTGTCAAATTTACTGTTTTAAAATTAGCCTTCAATGTTGAAGACAACGGACTTGACCCGGGTCATGGCTTGAATGGAGTACTTGACCCCCTGTACGCCTGCCCCTGAGCTCTTTACGCCCAGGAATGGGAAGTTGTCTGGACCTCTTTGGGTCTTGTTGTTGATGTGGACCGTGCCCACTTCCAATTTTCCTGCAATGGCAAAGGCTTTTTCAAAGTTCCGTGAGAAGACGGAGCTTTGCAGGCCGTATTCTGATTCATTGGCAATCTTGACAGCTTCGTCAGCTGACTTGACGCGGATGAATGGCAATACTGGTCCAAATGGTTCTTCCCAGGCCAGGCGCATGTCAGTCGTCACTTGGTCCATGACCATTGGGTAGATCAGGTTGCCTTCGCGCTTGAAGTCAAACAAAGGCTTAGCGCCCTTTTCTGCGGCCTCTTCAATTAAGCCTTGTACGTAGTCGGCAGACTTAGTGTCAATCAAAGGAGTGATGTCGGCATTCTCTTCTGGCATCCCGACCGTCAAATCCTTGACCAAAGCAGTCACCTTTTCAACCAATTCGTCAGCCACGCTGTCCATGACCAGAACCCGCTTGACGGCGGTACAACGCTGGCCGGAGTAGCCAAAGGCGCCGGCAACGATGTTCTTGGCCGTCAAGTCCAAGTCAGCGTCTTCCAAGACGATGGCCGCGTCCTTGCCGCCAAGTTCCAGCATAATTGGCCGCATCCCGGCCAGTTTGCCGATGTTCTTGCCGACAGCACTGGAACCGGTGAAGTTGATGAAGTTGACTGCCGGGTGTTCAACGATGTAGTCGCCAATAACTCGGCCCCGGCCGGTAATGGTGTTAAAGACGCCGGCTGGCAGGCCAGCTTCGGCGAAGGCTTTGGCCAAAAGCAGACCGGAGATTGCCCCTTGTGTCGGCGGCTTGAAGGCCACCACGTTCCCGCCCATCAAAGCAGGCGCGATCTTTGAGCCGGCCAGGTTAACCGGGTAGTTGAAGGGTGAAATTGCCAAAACCAGACCGACTGGTTCCCGGCGGACAACAGCCAGCTTGTTCTTGCTTGCCGCTTCAAAGTTGCCGCCTTCCATAACTTCCCCGTCCAAAGTTACGCCGACCTTGGCCGTATATTCAACGATTTCCGCCGTCCGGGTTACTTCGCCGATAGAGGACTTGAGGCCCTTGGCGATTTCCTTGGACAAGGTAGAACCGATCTTTTCAGCATCCCGGTAAAGGATGTCCGCAGCCTTTTGCAAGTATGCGGCCCGTTCAACGTATGAGAGGGCCCGCCAGGCTGGAAGGGCCTTTTTGGCGCTGTCCATTACGTAGTCCACGTCTTCGTGGGACATGGCAGGTACAGTACCCAGGGACTTGCCAGTTGCTGGTTCGAAAATTTCAATCGCGTCAGCGGAGTCCCGCCATTCGCCATTGACATAGTTTAAATAGTGTTCTGTCAAGAGAGCAACTCCTTTCATGGATGTAATCACATCTACATTTTAATGCTTTTCTAACTATTTTCAAGCCTTTTTGCAGAAAAAGTACCTACCAATTTTCTAATTAGAGCAGACCATGCTGCTTCAGGTACTGGCGAGCCACCTTGCTGGCGCTCTCGTGCTTGACGGTCACCTTGTAGTTCATTTCCTGCATTTCAGCTTCAGTAATCTTGCCAGCAAGCTTGTTCAGGCTTTTGACGATGCCGGGATGCTTTTGGGCAAAAGAATTTTTCAGCAAAGGCGCCCCTTGGTATGGCGGGAAAAAGCTCTTGTCATCCTTTAAGGCGACTAAGTCATACTGCTTGATCTGGGGATCGGTCGTATAGCCGTCAACGACTGCGACCTTGCCGCTGGCAATTGCCTTATAGCGCAGAGCAGGTTCCATAGTTTTAACCTTGAAGTTCAGGCCATATTCCTTCTTTAATCCCAGGTAGCCATCCTGCTGGTTGGCAAAGTCCGGGTCAAAAGCAGCGGTTAAGGAAGCGTCCACTTTCGCCAAGTCGCTTAAGCTCTTAATATTATGTTTCTTGGCAAAAGCCTTCGTAACCGCCAAGTCGTAGCCGTTCTGATAGTTCATTGGCGGCAGGTAAGTCAGCTGGTCCTCCTCAGCCATCAGCTTTTTAGCCAGCTGGTAAGTTTTAGCCGGGTCATGCGGAGTGGCCACCTTCTTTTTAGCCAGACCTTGCAGAACCGTCCCGGTAAATTCCGGATAGATGTCGATTTTGCCTGTCTTTAAGGCATTGAACAGAAAGCTGGTCCCGCCAAAGTTGTTCTTAAGGGTCACCTTGACATGAGGATTGTCCCTTTCAATCAAGTCCTTGTACATGTTGATCAAAATGTCTGGTTCACTCCCCAGCTTGCCAGCGATGACGACTTCCTCTTGCTTCGGGGTAAAATGTTTCGGAGCCTGGCTAACTCCTAAGCCAATGGCAAAAATTGCCAGGACGGCGGCTGTGACACGGAAGTGCTTTTTTGATGAGGCCATGAACTTGAGCAGGCCAGACATGGCCAAAGTCAAGACAGCTGACAGACCAGCCCCGATCAAGATATAGGTGTTGTTGTTTTGCTGGATCCCGATCATGATGTAGGTCCCAAGCCCGCCGGCCCCAATCATGGCAGCCAGCGTGGCTGTCCCAATAATCATGACTAAGGAAATGCTGACGCCGGAAAGGATTATGGGCAGGGCAATGGGGAATTCCAGGCGGGATAATTTTTTCCAGCGGCTTAAGCCAAAGGCATCGGCCGCTTCTTCCAAGTTGGGATCGATATTTCTTAAAGCCGAGTAGGTATTCTGGTAGATTGGCATGATCCCGTACGCAGTCAAGGCGATCAAGGCCGGAGTCGTCCCGATTCCGACAAAAGGAATCAAGAGACCGAGCAGGGCCAGACTGGGGATGGTCTGGATGATACTGGTGATCTGGAAGACCACTTCCCCGGCTCTTTTGCTGTGGGCCAGGAGCATCCCTAAAGGAATGGCGATCAAGCAAGAAAGCAAGAGGGCTTCCATGGATAAGAGCAAGTGCTCACCTAAAGCCTGCCAGATCTGCCCTTGGTGCGACGATATAGTACTGATCAATTCACTCATCTCTTAGTCCCCCCATTTTCCAAAGTAGTGCAACAGGTCGCTGGACTTGATTTGGTAACCTGCTCCCCGGTAGGCAAATTGCAAAAAGCCAGCTTTTTCAGCTAATCCCGTGACTTCTTCGACTTTCTCAACTTCCTGCAGATTCTCTTCTGTAATTCTATTTACGTATGGACTAGCTAAAAGCTCAAGCATAGTGCCCAGCCGTGGCCGGGCGCTTTTGAAGAAGTCAGCCACAAAGGAGTTGGCGGGCTTTTGCACGATTTCTTCCGGGTTGCCGACTTGCAGCAGGCAGCCATCCTGGATAACCCCGATCCGGTCCCCTAAACGCAAGGCTTCCTGCATGTCGTGGGTCACGAAGACAACCGTGGTCTTGCTTTGCCGGTGCAGGTCAAGTAGGAGCTCTTGCTGCTGGCGGCGCAGGACCGGGTCTAAGGCACTGAAGGATTCGTCCATCAAGATCAATTTGGGCTGGCTGGCCATGGCCCGGGCGATAGCGACCCGCTGCTGCTGGCCGCCTGAAAGTTCTTTGGGCAGCCGGGAGATATACTTGTCCCCTTCCAGGCCAACCTGGGCCAGTAATGCTAAGGCCCGCTTCTTCCGCTCAGCCTTTTTGACTCCGGCTTCTTCCAGCTGGATAGTGATATTGTCGCCAACCGTTAAGTTAGGAAAAAGGCTGCTAGTCTGCAGGACATAGCCCATATGCAGGCGGAGCTGGCGCAGGTCGTGGTCTTTGACTCTTTTGCCGTCTAAGTAGACATCGCCATGAGTCGGTTCTGTTAAACGGTTGATCATTCTGAGCAAAGTCGTCTTCCCGCTCCCGCTGGGGCCGACTAAGACAAAAAGCTCCCCGTCATTGATTGTAAGATTTATCTGCTTCAAGATGACATTGTCTCCATAGGTCATCCCGACATCGCGGTATTCGATCATTTTCCCCTCCATCTCGCAGGGCATTCATGTAACTTAAATGGTTTCTCGACTTAGCATAAACTCTTTCTTAGCCCTTGTAAAGGTAAAAGCTACAGCTTTCTTCTTTTTCTTGGCCAGGAATCTATAATAGTTTCTCATCCTTCTATCTTGGGCCAGCTAGTTATAAGAAAGGTGTAAAAGCAGTACTATTGCTTAGTCGGTATCTTCCAGGCGGGTATAAGCTTCATTCTGCTCTTGCTGACAAAAAACTTGCTTTTAGCAATTTCAGTTACTACACTGGTAATTAGATAAGTTACATGATTTGCCTAATTATTTGGGAGAGAAAAACAAATGAAAGTATCAACCCGCTTTAGTGACAGCATCCACCTTTTGACCTTTCTCGTGATCTACAAAGGAAAGACCACTCTGTCCAGCAACATCATCGCCAGTTCTTTAAATACTTCGCCAGTTGTGGTGAGACGGTTAATGTCGAATTTAAGGGATGCCGGCTTTATCAAGACGACCCATGGGTCACCGGATCCAGAGCTATTAAGGGAGCCAAAAGACATCAGCCTGCTGGAAATCTATCTGGCAACTGAAGGTAAAAGTCCCCTTTTTGCAATCGACCACGAAACAAATCCGGACTGCATTGTCGGCGGCAACATCCAGCCAACCTTGACCGACTACTTTTCCCACGCGGAGATCGCGGCGGAGGCGGTTTTAGGTAAGATCAGCCTGCAGGACGTGATTGACACGATTTTGGTTAAAGAAGCCGCGAAAAAGCAGGCAGAAAATAGTAAAGAAGAATAAGCGGAGAAAAATTGTAATGAAGTCAAAAATGGTTGAATTAAGCCGGATCATGACTGAAGTTACCGGAGAAAAGATCGGCTACCAGCCGGTCAGCCTAGAAGAATTCGCGAATATCTACCGGGCTGAAGGCGACGGGGATGAACTGGCCTCCATGTACAAGGCGGCAGCCATGGGCTTGATGGACGGAGTTACTGATGACTTCACCCGGATCACGGGCCATACCCCACAGAATATGAAGGACTTTTTGGCAGAAAACTACAAGAAGTAAGATGAATCAGCTTTAACAGCAAAGAAAAAGGATGCAGCTCTAGCAAGTTGCATCCTTTTGTTTATTTAGGCAAATCTGCCGTATGTTCCAAGCGGTCGATCCGCCGGTCTAAAGTCGGGTGGTCAGAGATCAAGTTGGTCCACCAGTGCTTGACTTGGAAGTTGTTAAAAGCTAAAGCTGAAACCATGGGGTTCTCCTTTTGCTGCTGATATTGCTGCTCAATAGCTTCCAGCTTTTTCAATGCACCGACAATGCACTGCGGCTTTCTGGTCAGGTCGACTGAACCAATGTCCGCCAGGTATTCCCGCTGCCGGAACATAGACAAGTTGAGCAATTTGGCGATTGGCAAAGCCACGATGAATAGTCCAGTGCCAACTGCTAAGGCAATCGAGCCAAAGAACCAGCAAATGCACTTGGTGATAACCCCGCCATCCATCTTAAACAAGGTCCAGCCAAGAGCCAGCAGGTAAACGGCAGCCAGGTAGATAAAACTGGATAGAGCTGAGGTAATCGTCGTTACCCGCAAGTCATAGTTACGGATGTGAGATATCTCGTGGCCGATCACGCCTAAGAGTTCATCATGGTTCATGATTTTTACAAGGCCGGAAGTAACCGCCAGGCTGGCATGCTCCGGGTCACGGCCGGTCGCGAAGGCGTTGGGGATATTGCTTGGAATGGCGTAGACTTTCGGCATGGGGATGCCAGCGGCCAGGCTCATCTCCTCCACCATTTCGTAAAGTTGAGGGACGTTCTCTTGGTTGATTTCCACCGCATGGGTGATCCGCATCAAGTGTCTGGTCGAATAAAAGTAGATATAGACCATGTAAATGATTCCCGCGGCTAAAAAGATCATGCCGGCCCAGAAGGTCAAATAAACTGACAACAGGCCCGCAATAGCTAAAAGCAAGGCCGTAAAGCCACCCAGCACGATCCAGGTATTGCGCTTGTTTTGCTCGATTTGCTGATAAAGCATATTCCATCCTCAATTCTTTTCATAAAGCTAATTAAAGGATACTAATTGGATAGCTTTGGCGCAATAGATAATTACAGAGTGATTTAGTTATATCGCTTGCTAGGATAAAAATAAGACTCCGAACGATATTTTATCATCCAGAGCCTAGGAGCTAGTGCTTATATAAATTGAACTTTGTGTCGATTGCCAAAATATAGAAAATGTTACAGTTGATTTTACCAATTACTCGACCTTTGTCATTTAGCCGAAATACCCAGTAGACGTCACCACATTCTTCTAAGCGTCCGGAGCTTGAAAAAATGGGTTAATGCTTAAAGAAACCACATTATCAGGGAGTTGTTCGAGACCTTGTTCTTTCGCCTACCCCAAGACAACCGATATTTCTTCAATAGAGAGCTTCTCTATTTTCTCCAACAACTTCGCCTGGACATTCCTATCGATACTATTGTTGTTTTTATTAAGATTGTATCGTTTGTCTCTTGTGAGAAAAGAAAAATTAAACGCAAAATATGTCTTATACGTCCTTCTGATTCTTGAGGCATTAGACTTGCGTGTCCGAAAGTTGCTTTTAATCATCGACAACGAACACCTTACTGTAAAACGATTTTATCTTTTCGTCGCTGATCACATGGCTTTGCGGAGTGTCTTGCCACGGTTTCTCGTTATGTGTTTGAAGCATCAAATCATAAGCTTGAACTATGCCCATAAATGTCGTAGATGCTATTTAAGATATCAGCAGCTTGTTGGTCGTTCTGTAATTCTGTTATCAAACATCCGCTTGCCCGTCACTACCAAACTAGCAGCTTGATGTAGTATAAGAGCTTCATGGCTTTCATCTGTGTTAATTCTTCAGCATTCGGGTCCAAACGCAGCTCGGCGTTGTTTTTTACCCACAACCAATTCACAACCTTAAAAACACTATAAGTCATTTTTTCTACCCTCATCAGGCCTTGCCATTCAATCCCCATTCTACTGGCATTTTGCCATTTAGTTATTTAGATTAAGTACTCCCTGCTTCAGCCTTTGCATCCCGTCAATTACCAATTCTTTCGGGCAGGACAGGTTAATCCGGACAAATTCATGTCCATTGCCCCGGTAGCCGTTCCCGGCAGAGATGATCAAGCCCGTCTTCTCCCTCAGGTACTTGCAGAAGTCCTCCGCGTTCATCCCAAGAGCGCTGATGTTGACCCAGGCCAGGTAGCTGGCGTTCGAGTCAAGTACCTTCACCACCGGCACTTCTTTTGCCAAAAATTCCCGGGCATAAGCAAAGTTGTCCCGCAACACTTGCTTGAGTTCACGGAGCCAGTCATGGCCTTCTTCATAAGCGGCAATTGCTGCCGGGATGGCCAACAAGTTTGGTTCCCCGATACCGGCCAGGAAAAAGCTCTCCTCAGCCCGGGCGCGCAAATCCGGGTTAGGGATAATCGCGCAAGCCGCGTGCAACGCCGCCAAGTTGAAAGTCTTGCTTGGTGAGATCAAAGAAACTACCCAGTTTTTGGCATCCCAATCTACCGTAAATGCAGGGGTAATGTCTTCATCCGTCAAAACCAGGTCCCCGTGAATTTCGTCAGAGATCAAGAGGACCTTGTGCTTGGCGCAAAGTTCCGCGATCCGCTTGACTTCTTCCTCGCTCCAGGCGTAACCGATTGGGTTGTGAGGGTTGCAGAAGACCATCATCCGGACAGACGGAGTCGCTAATTTTTCTTCCAAATCAGACCAGTTTACCGAGTACTTGCCATTCTCATATACCAAGTCACTGGAAATTACCCGGCGGCCATTGCCTTCAATCACAGAGTAGAACATGTTGTAGACCGGTTCCTGGACCAAAATCTGGTCGCCAGGGCTGGTGAACTGCCGGATCATGGCGGAAATTGCCGGCACGACGCCTGAGGCAAATACGCACCAGTCTTCTTCTGGCCGGGCGCGGTGCTCACTTTCTTCCCAGTCAGCTACAGCTTTGTAGTATTCAGCTGGCACGCTTTCATAGCCAAAGGCAGCTACTTTGAGCTTTTCTTCCATGCTGGTCATAATTTCCGGCGCGATCTTAAAGTCCATCTCAGCAATCCACATCGGTAGCTCTTTTTCCTTTAAGCCGCCCCACTTGATGGAATTGCCCTGCCGCTTTGGCACATGTGTAAAGTCATATTGCTTTTCTGCCATTTTTGTTACCTCAATAATCAATTATCTTTTTTCGCTATCTATTTTATCTACAAGGTAAGCATCTTCACATTTTAGAAAATTTACCGTCATAAATACTTAAGTTCTCTGGCCCTTGTAAAGAAAGCAAAGTCTCATCCAGTTGAGGTATGTAGAATGAACTTAAAACTTTTACGTGCAACATAGTAGGCTCCTCGCCTTATCTCCAGATTTCAAAATAATTATATCATCAGGCTAACAACCCGTTCTCTCTCCTTGCCTATAACGAGAAAAACAGGTTCCTTTCGGAACCTGTCTCCCTCTAATTACAGCACATTTGCCTTAACATATCTGTTCTTGCCAATTCGGTAGTAGTACTTGCCATGAAGCTCCTGTTTCTTGCTTAAAAGCTTAACCTTCTGCTTCTTTTTCAGATGGCCAACTACCTTCCCTTTCTTGTTATAGACCTTGGCATTCTTCCTTGCGCGAACTTGCTTAACCTTCTTAGTCTTTTTCGGTAGGCTGCTTGCCAGAATATATCTGTTCTTGCCAACCCGGTAGTAGTACTTGCCATGAAGCTTTTGCTTCTTGCTTAATAGCTTGACGCTAGTCTTCTTCTTAAGCTTGCCAACTACCTTGCCCTTCTTATTGTAGACTTTTGTCAGCTTAGTAAACTTGACCTTCTTGTAAGTCTTAGTCTTCTTAACTGTCTTCTTGCTTGTCTTCTTAGAAGCCTTCTTGCTCTTCTTAGCATTAGTCTTCTTTGCGCTACTCTTTGAAGTCGTCTTGCTGTCAGTCTTCTTATCATCCTTGGCAGATGACTTGTTATTGGACTTAGCTTCGCCATTGCCGTCCGATTTGACATCACTCTTAGTGTTGCTCTTGTTGTCTGACTTGGAGTCGCTCTTAGTGTCAGTCTTCACATCACTCTTGGTTTCTGCCTTGTTATCAGACTTGGAATCACTCTTGCTGTCTGACTTAGTATCGCTCTTAGTGTCAGTGTTACTGTCTGACTTGCTATCGTCCTTGTTTTCCGGCTTAGACTCGGCAGTCTTTTCTTCAACAACCTTCTTGACTTCGTAAACGACAACAGCAGATTCGTTGTCGTCCCCGTCGCGGTACTTGAACATAGCCCGGTCGCTGTCAGTCAGCTTAACTTCGCCGTCAACCTTTGACCAATCCTTGCCATCAGTTGAGTAAAGCAAAGTTACTTTTCCGTCAGCATCCTTTTCAGCCTGTTCAACGTTGCCAGCCTTAACCTCAACACTCTTATCAGCTTCAACCGTGCCAGTCAAATCTGGAGCGGGCAGCTTCCGTTCTACCTTGACCACGCTGGTGTAGACTTGGCTCTCATTGCCAGCGTCGTCATAGCTCTTGAATTCCACAGTTCCGTTGTGAGTCAGCGTAAAGGCATCCTTGTAGTCAGTCCAGGTCTTGCCACCATCAAGGCTGTACTTGATGTGGTTGAAGTCCTTGTCAACATCCTTCTTGTCAAAAGCAAGCTCAGCCTTGACCTTGCCTTCTCCATCCGGAGTCAGCTTCAATTCCGGCTGGGCAGCGACTTCCTTGACGATATTCTTGACTTCATAAGTCGTAACCTTTGACTCATTGCCGTAAACGTCTTGGTACTTGAACTCAACCTTTCCGTTTTCGGCTACCTGTACAGTATCCTTGTCCAGCTTGGTCCAAGTCTTGCCGTCAACTGAGTAGTAGAGATCAGCCGCCTTAAACTTGCCAGCAGACTTTTGTACATCGGACAGATTTTCAACCTTCAGCTGAACAGCTTGGTTGGTCTTCTTGCTTTCTGAAGCGGAAACCTCCGGTGCCTCAAGATCTGCCTGGTGGTTGTACAGGGTAAAGTCTTGTTCAGTCTTGTTGTCACTTTCATCAGTCAAAGTGACCTTGACCTTCCGGGATCCGTCTTTCTCAGCCTTGATCGGGTAGCTGACCTTGACTGCATCCCTATTCTTAAAGAAGTCTTCGTTAAACACCTCGTAAGTCTTGTCTTGGTAGGCTGTATCGCTGCCAACTTGCAGGCTGTATCCGCTCAAGTTGTCATTGATCGTTGCCTTAAGATCGTAAACATCCTTGTTGGTGTAGACAGCCAACTGGCCATCCTCACCTAAGGACATCCCTTCCAATTGCAGGCTTGGCGCTGCTAAGTCAACCCAGAGCTTGTAGCCCCATTCGACGACTGGCTTGCCGTCATTAAGCCGTGGATCTTGCACCAGAGCAGTCAATGAATGGTTGCCGTTCTTTAAGTCTTTGATCGTGTAGCTGAACTTCAGAGTATCTGGGTCGTACTTAACGTCATCCCCGTTTAACTGGAAGCGGGCGACTGGGTACGCGAGTTTACCCGTTACTGTGAAGCTGTGGTCCTTCTCATCGTAACCCGGCGTCGTCTTGCCAATAACCGTCAGATCGCTGGCGATATTGTCAAAAGTCAGCATATCCTTGTTGTAAGTGTAACTTCTAGCGGTGAAAATCGTTACGTCCTTCTTTGTAACATTGCCATCCGCATCAGTTGCCGTCAGTTCAAAAGGATTGTCACCGTAGTTCAAGTCAACCTTTTGTGAGAACTTGCCGTCCTGGTCAACCGTTAACTTAGTCTTACTATTGTCAGACAAGTTTGTCAGTTCCAGTTTGCCGCTTTCGCCAAGACCAGATACCGTCCCGGATAAAGTATAGGAATCATCCTTAGCCAAAATGCGGCCTGAGCTTTCTTCGTCAACGCTGACTTTCGGTCCTTCAGCCTTAACGGTGAAGTTGACTGCTTCAAGGGTTTGGTCCCCATCCTTGATCAAAAGCAGGTTTTGTCCATCCTTGACTGGCAGCTTAACTTCAAAGTAGCCATCTTCATCGCTCTCTGCCTCGACATCATTAAACTTAAGCTTGGCATTCTTCTTGTAAGTACCAGTTACAGTGTAAGTTTCTTTCTCTTGATCGTAAGCCGGGCTTTGACTAGTGATCTTTTGACCGTCGGCTAAGTTAAAGAGAAGAAGCTTGTTATCAGCATCGTTATTTTGACTGGAGAAAGTTGCAGCATAGCCAACATTGCCGGCATAGTCAGCCAAAACAGTTTCTACTTGGTTCTTGCCGTCCTTAAGTCCAGTCAAGGCAGTCGTTGACTCGTAAACATCACTTTCTCCCTTAACCGGAGCCAGCGCCAGCTTCTGCTTTTCACCGTTTACTGCCGCAACAAACATTGTCATGTCAAGACCGCTGCCGGAATCCTTAGCCTTCAAACGGAGCTTGCCATCTTTGGTAACCTGCAAGTCACTCACTTCTGGCGCTTGGGTATCAACCTTGACAGGGATATTCAATTCCTGCTTGCTACCGCCAGTTGCTGGGGTAAATTCAACCTTGTAGATATATTGCCCATCCTTGACGACTTGGCCGTCAGCGTCAGTGCCATCCCACTTGTCCAGTGAGTGGGTTGTCCACTTACCGCTTGAAGAACTGTAGTAATCTTTAGTTCCCTCTTTGCCAACGCCCAAGCTCTTAACTTTGTTTCCTTGAGCATCAGTAATCGTTTCCGTGTATTCCTTGTAGTTCCGGTCAAAGAAGAGAACAGGATATGCGTAGTCCCGGCTACCATCGCCATTTGGTGAAATCGCGATCAGATCAGGATCAGTATACTTGCTGTAATCATCACCCTCATAGCCAGTGGAACCGAGAATATCATTGTCGTTAGAAGCCATGACGCCAACCAGGGAATGAATCGTGTTGATTAGATTTGAATTGCCACCTTCATAAAGCATTGGTGCGCTGACACTCGCTTGACTGTAGCTACCGAAAAAGCCCATGTATGGAAGAACCAGGTTTGGTGTTGCTTGGTCTTCTGCTTCAAAGCCTACATAGCCTTCAACGAAGTTCTGCCGCTGGAAACTGTATGGCAGGGTCAAGGTAAAGCTTACATCCACGCTTTCGCCAGGCTGGACAGTCACCTTTGGCGTCTCCGTCGTCAGCTGTCCCTTAACAATCTTAGTATCATAGATTTCTCCACTCTTTGCTTCGGTTGCCTGGGTGTATGGACCGCCATAATTATCAACTGCATAGGTCTGGGCCTTCTTGCCATAATTGGTTAAGGTAACCTTAAAGGTCGTCTGCCGGCCAATTTCTTTCAAGGCTGCTGCCCCGTTGCCGTTGGCTGCCTTAACCTCAACCGTATTGTTGATGGCATCTTTAACATTGATTTCGCCACTCCCTTGCCGGCGGGGAGAAATAATTTCCTTGGTATGCTCAGTGTCATAGAAGGGGTGCGAAGTGTTCATGGCTGAATTCTTAGCAAATTGTACTAATTCTTCCCCGGACAAGTTCAAACCTTGTTTCTTGATACCTTGCAAAATTAATGCTTCTGAACCTGCGACAAATGGTGAAGCCATTGAAGTCCCACTCATTTGCTGGTACTTGTTGTCGTTGGCCAGCGAGTAGATCTTCCCGCCTGGAGCAGTAATTTCTGGCTTGAAGTCGAGTTCCGGCGTTGGCCCCCAGCTGGTAAAGTCGCTCATCTTTCCCGCGCTGGAGTTATCGATTAAAGCAGTACCGAATTTCAGCTTGATGCTCTTACCATCGTTTGCTGCTTGAGCCAGAACTTCCCCATCAGCCTTACTCATCCCCAAGGTTGGGAAAGTCTTGTCGTCCAGTGCCATTGAAAGTAAGCCGTCATCCTTGTTATTGTAAATGACGATCCCTGCCGCGCCAGCTGCCTTGGCATTGGCAACTTTCTCTGAGAAGGTATAAGATCCCCGTTTAACAACTGCAAGTTGTCCCTTAACCTCAGCCTTCTTTTCAGCAGTATAGTCATCTGCACCGCCCAAGCCCATGTTAACAAGCTTAAGCTTCTTGGTTAAAACGGAATAGTTGCTTTCCAGCTGGGTTGTTACTTGTGCAGCACCCTTCAATTCTGAATTTGAGCTAAAGGTAACCCCACCGAGTTCGTCTTTAACCGTGTCGGTGGTCACCTTGCTGTTTTCAGCAGAGGCAACCGTCAGGGCATCTGGCGTAACCCCTGGAGCGCCAACAGTACTGAGTTCACTTGTCCCGGTATTATTGACCGGATTACCATCTCCGGTCGACCCTGCGACCCCGGAGTTGCCGGCGGAGATAACGTTGATAACGCCAGCCTCTGATGCCTTTGCTACGGCTTGTTGCTGTGGATCACTTGGATCGACATCTGATGAAACTGAGCCCAAACTCATGTTGATAACGTTGGCCCCCAGCTTAACTGAATCTTCGATCGCGGAAATGATGTCGTCATCATAGGCTCCAGAATTCTTGGCATTGTTGGAGAAGACCTTCATTGCCAAAAGCTGGGCATCAGGAGCAACACCTTTGACTTGGCCATTGGCCCCGGCAATCCCGGCCACGTGCTGGCCGTGCATTTCGCCAGACCCATTATCCACGATTTGGTCGTTCTTATCAGCGTAGTTATAGCCGTAAGGAACCTTCTCCGTGTAATACTTCCCATGACCTAGCTTACTCTTGTCGCTATCAACCTCACTCTTACTCAACGCGGTGCTGACGCCACTGTCCAACTTCAAGTCCTGGTGGCTGGAGTCGATCCCGGTATCAATGATCGAAATGACCATACCTTCACCCTTGAGCTTTTGTTCTTGCCAAACGTCCTGCACTTGGGCCATTTGATCAGCACTCTCATCGGTTGGGTGATAAACCTTGACAGGCGTAACGTTCTTAACCTGAGGCAGATCCTTAACCTTGTCGATATCGTCTAAATCCATATCGATTGAAAAAGCATTGACCAAGTAGCCGAACTGCCGGCGGACCTTGTTGCCGGTGATTTCTTCTACCTGCTTGATAACCTTTTCTTGACCATCCTTGACTTGGTCACTTGCCTGCTCAATCTTTTTCACTGAGGCAGCTGATCCAGTCGGCTTACTGGTGTGATCAAATGCCGCTGACTTGTTCAGACTGACAATCACCCGGACCGAGGACTCATTCTTCTTGCTGACAGCTTGGCCAGAAGCCTGTCTTTGCTCTTTAGCAGCCTCTTGGAACTTGCTGTAGCTCTCCTTAGCGTTATAGCGCTGCTCTTGCTGCAAGTACTTAGTCAATGCTGCCCGGCTAGCCGACCGTGGACTAACCGTTTCTTGACTGGCAGCTTGGACAAAAGCGGCTGACTGGAAAGTTCCCGCCAGTGGACTCGCTGATAGGAGCAGTGCTGCCGCTAGTTCAGCCACTTTGTTCAAATGGCGTGCGGATTTTTTCTTCTGCATCTGTTTCCGTAACTCCTTTAGACAAATAAATATTTTTATTAGCAAGCCTTTCATCACACAGCTTTAGCTCACTAACATTTCATAATCATACCATAGTTTAAATTAAAGTTAAGTGTTTTTTAGCATAATTTTAAATAAAACAGTGGAAAAGTAATTTCTGAACGCCAAAAAACAAAAAGCACATTATTTCAGCAATACGCGAGAAAATAACGTGCTATGAAGTTAAAAATCCACAAAATACTAACTTAAAGTTGACTCGCTAAAGTCGTGGTATAGTGTTACCTTTTTGATTATAATAACACAGTCCCTATTTAAACATAGTTCTATCAGCTTTTTCATTTAAGAAAAGAATATTGACAAATTTTAGCTATAGCTTTTTAAGTTAGATTTACATTAAAATGTTTCACTTATAAAGCAAAAGAAAAAGCAGCCAGCACCTGCTGACCGCTCTCTAGTCTTCTATCATTTTGATCATGTTGTACCAAATTTCCCCGGCATGCTCTGACTCAGCTTGCCCATGGTTGACGTAGCCATTCTTTTCGTAAAATGGCACCCGGTCTTCCAGACAGGTCAAGGCGATCCGCCCCCGCTTCATTTCCTTAGCGGTCTCAGCGAATCTATCTAAAAGCTGGCTGCCGATCCCCTGCCCCCGGTAATCCGGATGAACCGCGATGGTCAAGACCATTTGGTTGCCGCCAGGGCCCGCCAGACTTTCTGTCTCTTTTTCATACATCCAGTCCTCGATGTAGTCATACTTGCTGTCAACGACTGGCCCGGTAATAAAGCCCACGATCTCTTCTTCCAAATTTCTGGCGACCAAAAAGCTCCCGGTAAATTTCTGAATTCTCTCTTTATACTGAGCCGGACTGCCTGCTTCTGCCTCATTGAAACCAGCTCTTTCAATTTCCACGATCCTGTCTAAATCTTCTGCTCTTGCCTGGTCAAATTTCAGCATGCTCTTCTCCTTGAATACAAAAAGCACGCCTCTGTCAATCCAGAGAACGCGCCTCGTTTTATTCTTTTTAAAATTGTCTGTTAGATAGCCATCGCGTTAACTTCAGCAGCCACGCCCAGCTTAGCTAAAACCAAGTCTGGAGTGTTAGCATTCTCAGCTACAGCGCTGCGAACTTGCTGGTTCTTGTCTTGGGCCAGCTTCTTCAAGGCAGCTGCGTCTTCGCTCAGCTTAGCTGCCAGGATCCGCAGACTTGCGTAGTTTGAGTTAGTTTGCTTGCCCAAGAGAGCAACCCATTCCTTCTTAGCTACGATTTGGTCCAGCTTCAGCCATTCAGTGACCTTGCACTTGCCAAAGTCAGTTACCTGGCCCCAGCCACTTACTTCGTAAATGGTGATGCCTTCTTCACTTGGGTATTGGCTGGCGTTGACAACAGCGTCTTCCAGCTTTTCGTAGATAGCCAGGTAGCGGTTGTGGTAGGTCTTGCCTGCCAGGTAGCTGCGGCCTTCACGGAAAAGCTTGCCTTCCTTAGCTGAGAATACAAGATAGCCCTTAACTGCTTGTTCGATAGTTACGTTAGTCATATTTACCTCTCCTTGAATAAATTTAATGACTTAGTATAGTACGAATGATATTCAATTTTCCCGGCATCAAGATTCGCCTCTGGCTCGAGAAAAAAGCTTGTAAGCATCTTCTCTTTGTTTCCATCAAGCATTTCCTTAATGCGTTGAAACGATTATAACAGACTCTTTCCTAAAAATGTGCATAAAAAATATTTTCAGTCTTTTTTTGCTTATTTCAACTTCGCTATAGCCAAAAACCACTTCATTTAGCTTAGTGCTTTAAAAAATAAAGTTAAATGCTTGTAAAGTAATTCCAAATTATCTCTTAAAATCCTTGGCGGAGCCCCCTTTTCCGCTCTTTATTCTGTTATCCTAAATAGGCGAAAGGTACAAGCAAGACAAGCTCCCTTGTACTAAACAGTCACAAACTTAAATAGATTAGAGGTAATACAGGTCATGAACGAGACAATCACGCAGCTGATTCAAAACTATGGCTATGTCGCCGTTGCCTTGTTGATTGCAGCTGAAAATATTTTTCCCCCAATCCCTTCCGAACTGATCCTGACCTTTACCGGTTTCCTGACCCTGTCAGCCAACCTGTCTGTCCCGGGAGCCATCATCGCCTCCACGATCGGTGCCTTCATTGGCGCGGTAACTCTCTATTGGGTCGGCACCTTCTTTGACCAAGACCGCCTTTCCCGCTTCGCCGCCAGCAAGGTCGGCCGCCGCTTCGGCCTCTCCCCGGAGAAAATCACCAAGACGGAAAACTACTTTAACAGCCACGGCCGGGCAGCCACCTTCTTTGGCCGCTTTATTCCAGTCGTCCGCAGCTTAATCTCCCTGCCAGCCGGGATGAGTCGCTTCTCTTTAGCCCGGTTCAGCTTCTACACCATCCTGGGCACGGCAATCTGGAACACGGTCTTGATCTACTCCGGCCGCTTTGCCGGCAATGCCTACCAGCAAGTGGTCCAGGAATTTGAAGGCCTTAGCTTGATCGTGTTAATCGCCTTCTGCGCCATCGCAGCCGCTGTCTACCTGCTCAAGAAGAAGGGCTTGATCTTTAAAAAATAATTTTTTCGCCTTTGATCTTGACAAAAATTAAATCTGTATTAGAATTCTACTTAATCAAATAAGTCAAAAGATGAGAAAGACGAGTAGGAAAGCACAATCTTGTAGAGAGTTGCCAGCTGGTGAAAAGGCAACAGACCCTGGCTTTCTGAATAACACTTTTTCCAGATCGCCGGCTGAAGTCACAGTAAGCCGTGCCGCCTGCAGGACGTTACCCTGCTAGAGCATGTTGGTGCTCGAAGTGGTTCGTTTAGAACAAGGTGGGTGGTACCGCGGAAAGAAGCCTTTCGTCCCTGTAGTTTTTTGGGGGATGAAAGGCTCTTTTTATGCCCTTTTGACAAGTATTAGATTTTTAGCAAAGGCAAGAGATATGGCTAAATTAGTTATTCCAAGTGATTACGATCCGAAAATGACCATCCGCGAAACGGAAAAGGCAATCCGCTACATCCGGGAAACCTTCCAGACTGAATTCGGGACCGCGATGAATCTGGAAAGAATTTCCGCTCCTATGTTTGTTAAGAAGTCTTCCGGCTTAAACGACAACCTCTCTGGCTGGGAAAAGCCGGTTTCCTTTACCCTGCACGACGGGGATGAAGGCGAATTGCAAATCGTCCACTCCCTGGCCAAGTGGAAGCGCTGGGCTCTCAAGCACTACGGCTTCGGCCACGGTGAAGGCCTCTTCACCAACATGAACGCCATCAGAAAAGACGAAGAAGTTTTGGACAACCTCCACTCCGTTTACGTTGACCAATGGGATTGGGAAAAGGTCATCGACAAGAGCGAACGGACGGAAGCAACCCTCCGCCAAACTGTCCAGCGGATCTTTGAAACCATCAAGGGGATGGAATACCACGTCCGTGCCCTCTACCCGCAAGCCGCCTACCACCTGCCAGAAGAAATCAGCTTTGTAACCAGTGAAGAACTGGAAGCCTGCTGGCCATCCCTGACCCCAAGCGAACGCGAAGACAAGATCTGCCAGGAAAAGGGCGCAGTCTTCTTGGAACACATCGGCGGCGCGCTCCCGCTTTCCAAGAAACCGCATGACCTCCGGGCACCAGACTACGATGACTGGACTTTGAACGGTGACCTCCTCTTCTGGTACGAACCCCTCCAGCGGGCCTTTGAAGTCTCCAGCATGGGCATCCGGGTCGATGAAGACCGCTTGCAAGAGCAGCTGAAGCTTGCCGGTGCTGAAGACCGGTTAGACCTGCCTTTCCACCAAGCCCTCTTAAAGGGTGACCTCCCTTACTCCATCGGCGGCGGGATCGGCCAGTCAAGACTTTGCATGCTGCTTTTGGGCAAGGCCCACATCGGTGAAGTCCAAGCCAGCATCTGGCCTGACAAGATCGTAGAAAAGTGCCAGGCAGCCAAGATCCAGCTTCTGTAAGAAAGCTAGTTAAGCAAAAACAGGAAGAATATAAGAGCAAGATAGACAATAAAATACCGAGGTAAAGAGATAAACATGACAGAATTGATTTCAATCAGAGAATCAAGCAAGCACGTAGATGAAGAAGTCAGAATGCACGTCTGGCTGACCGACAAGCGGTCCAGCGGGAAGATCGTCTTCCTGCAATTAAGAGACGGCACGGCCTTCTTCCAAGGCGTTGTCCGCAAGAACGATGTCAGTGAGGAAGTTTTTGAAGCAGCCAAGGGCCTGCGCCAGGAAGCAAGCTTCTACCTCACCGGGACCATCCATGAAGACGCCCGGTCCCACTTTGGCTACGAAATCCAGATCAGCGACCTGGAAGTCGTCTCAAACAACGAAGGCTACCCGATCACCAACAAGGAACACGGGATCGACTTCCTTTTGGACCACCGTCACCTCTGGCTGAGAAGCCGGCGGCCATTCGCCATCATGCAGATCAGAAACCGGATCTTCAAGGCTACGGTCGACTTCTTTGAAAACGAAGGCTTCGTGAAGTTTGACGCCCCGCTTCTGATGCACTCAGCGCCAGAAGGGACCACGGAACTCTTCCATATCGACTACTTCGACCACGACGCTTACCTGTCACAATCCGGCCAGCTTTACGGGGAAGTCGGGGCAGAAGCCTTCGGCAAGATCTTTACCTTCGGGCCAACCTTTCGGGCGGAAGCTTCCAAGACCCGCCGGCACTTGACTGAATTCTGGATGATGGAACCGGAAATGGCCTGGATGCACCAAGATGAATCCCTGGACCTGCAGGAACGCTTCCTGTCTTACGTGGTTGGCCAGGTTTTGGAACACTGCGAATACGAATTAAGCATCCTGGGCCGGGACTTAGACAAATTGCGTCCAGCCGCTGAAGGCAATTACACCCGCCTGTCCTACGATGACGCGGTTAAGATGCTGCAAGAAGCTGGCAAGGACTTCAAGTGGGGCGACGACTTTGGCGCGCCAGATGAAGCCTTCTTGTCAGAGCAATTTGACCGGCCATTCTTCATCGTTAACTACCCAGTAGCAATCAAGCCATTCTACATGAAGAAGAACCCGGAAAACCCATTGACTTACCTCTGCGCCGACGTGGAAGCGCCAGAAGGCTACGGGGAAATCATGGGCGGGTCAGAACGTGAAGCTGACTACGACACCTTGAAGGCGCAAATCGAAGAAGCGGGCCTCAACCTGGACGACTACTCCTGGTACCTGGACCTGAGAAAGTACGGCAGCGTGCCACACTCCGGCTTCGGGATGGGCTTTGAACGGGTTATTGCCTGGATCTGCAAGCTGGACCACGTTCGTGAAGCTGTCCCATTCCCAAGAATGATCAACAGAATGCAGCCATAATATATACGAAAAACAGCTTGGAGAAAATCAATCTCCAAGCTGTTTCTTTGCTGTTATTATGCTCTATGCCCTTATGCTTTTGGGCAAGATTCCCGGTAAACGAGTTTTGTTGGGAAAGTGACCTTGTAAGTGCCGGCTTCATCATCATCCAGCAGGTCTTTCATGACCTTGACGCTGGCCCGGCCCATCTGCTGGGTTTCAACATGTACGCTGGTCAAAGCCGGGTTGGCAAATTCTGCCGCGGTCGTGTCGTTAAAGGAAATCAGACTGACCTCTTCTGGGACTTTGATCCCGGCTTCTTTAAAGGCCTTCAGGGCACCGATGGCCATGGCATCATTGGCCGCGATCAAGGCTTCCGGGAAGGATCCGGACTTAAGTGCATCTTTAATGGCTTCATAGCCAGACTGAGGGGTGAAGTTTCCAACATAGACTAAGTCCGGGTCGTACTGGCCGCGGGCCGCGAGGCTCTTCTTATAATCGCGGAAGCGGAAGTCGACCAAGTTGTTTTTATCAAAATTACTGTCCAAATCACCATCCAAAAGGGCGATCCGCTCCCTGCCCTGCCCCCAGAAGACCTCTAGCGCCTCCTGCATGGCCTGGCCAAAGTCAGCCACAACTGAGCAGTAACCCAATTTTAAGGTGTCAGTATCGACAAAGACCAGGGGCAGGCCAGACTTTTTGACTTCATTCAAGCGGTCTGGCGAATACTGCTGGTAGCCAATCATGATGATCCCGCTTAAAGCAGCTGGATCGGGCAAAGGATCAGCCGGATAAATGACCTGGCTTTCAAGTCCCTGCTTCTTGGCCTCTGCTTGCGCGCTGGTTCTGATTGAATAGTAATAGAGGTCCTTGATCTCCTGGTCTTGGTCACACCACAGGCAGATCGCCAGGCGCTTTTGCTTGCTCTTTCTGGTCTTCCGGCTCTTATGGTAGTGCATGGCTTCAGCAGTTTCAAATATCTTCTGCCGGGTTGCCTCATTGACTGACAGGGTCTGGTCATAGTTCAAGACCCGGGAAACCGTCGCTGGCGACACGCCGGCTGCCTTGGCCACTTCTCTGATCGTTGCCATCTTCCTCACTCGCTTTGCTTTTACTAAAATTTTATCCTGTTAAGTCAATTGTAGCATTTATTTTAGTAAAAGGGGCTGAATCACCAGGCGGAGCTGGCGGGCTTTTTGGGCATCCAGGCAGAATTCCGGGTGGACCTTCTGCCCCCAGGAGTCATCCCCGCCGACCCCCATCTGGGCGCTTAAGGCTCTAACCCAAGTGTAATTGTTAGTCAGTTCAAAAGCGTGGTCCGCTGCTTCAATTTGGGCGGCAGAATATGGCAAAGCAGACAAGTTCAAGTCTGCCCCATTGGCCGTAAATTCCAAGCCGCCCTTTTCATCAAAGAGCTGGTACCAGCGAACCTTGCTCCGGTTGCCCGTTTCCTGCGGACGCAGGTATGGGCTAAAGTTCTTTTTTACCGCTCCCTGGTAGAGGCCCAGGTAATTACCTTCCAAGCGGTCTGGGTAGCTCTCATTAGGTCCCAGACCATAGTAGCAGTAATCGGTCAGTTCTTTTGGCAGGGCCAGGTTCAAGCCAAAGGCTGGCAAGAGACCGGCTTCTTTCGCGCCTGGGAAGTCAGCTGTTACAGCAATCTTGCCCCGTCCATCGACTTCATAGGTCACGGTTAAATCACCCTTTAAGGCGACAGGCAACGTAAAGGCAGTCTTGACCAAAACGGAGTCTTCCTTGATCTCGTAGCTGATGTCTTTCAAGCGGGCATACTTGCCGGCATTTTCCCACCGGGCCAGGTCATAGCCGTAACCAGCTCCCCGGTCGTTGTCCGTCAGGGCCCGCCAGAAGGTAAATTCCGGCAGCCGCTTCAAGTATTCCCTACCGGCATACTTGAGGGAAACCGGCCAGCCCTTGGCCTTGGAGAAGAGAATTTGGAAGTTATTTCCTTTCAGGCCTAGGTTGAAGTCGGAATCAACTAAATCTGGCCGCCCTTCCGGCTTAAATTCCGGCAGCTTTTGAGCTGCTTCTTCTGCTTCAGCCACAGTGAAGCCCTCATCCGCCCAAGGCAAGTCTTCTTTTAAGTGGGCCGTTACCTGGTAGACGACCTCCCCTTTTTCATCAGCGACTTCCGGCCAAGGCAGGGCAAAGGTCCCGGATTCGCCAGGCTCCAGGCCAAAGGTCAGAGGCCGGCTCTGGCAGGTCAACTTGCCATCGACCAAAAGACTAGTCAAGAAGTAGTAAGATGAGCTGTTGGTAAATAAATTGTCGTTTTTGAGGAAGAGCTGCCCATCTTTTACTTCTAACTTAAGGTTGGCGTAAAGGGCCTTGACATTAGCCAGTTTCGGCGATTCAGTCCGGTCAGCAAAGACCAGGCCGTCCCCGCAGAATTCATAATCGGTTGGCCGGTCATCGAAGTCGCCCCCATAAAGCAGGTGCCCGTCTTTTTCCAGTCCTTGGTCAATCCAGTCCCAGATGAAGCCGCCCTGGTAGTGGGGGTATTTTTCCAGGGCCGTGTAGGCGGCCAGGTCACCGACGGAGTTGCCCATGGCGTGAGCGTATTCAACTGAGATAAATGGCTTGGCTGGTTTATTGGTCAAGTATTCTTCAATTACCTTGGCCGGAGCATACATCCGGCTTTCAATCTGGGTGGCGTCGTCAAACTTCCGGTTGTGGGTCACCCCTTCATAGTGCTGAACCCGGGTCGGATCAGCCTTCCGGACGTAATCAGCCATTTGGGCAAAGACAGTGCCGGCGTAAGACTCATTGCCTAAAGACCAGATCAGGATTGAAGCATGGTTCTTGTCCCGAGCCATCATGTTCTTCACCCGGGATAAGCTGGCTCCCAGCCAATGCTGGTCATCGCCTGGAACATTGAAGCTAGGATCTTCGTGCCCCACTTTTTCCCAGGTGCCGTGGCTTTCCAGGTTAGCTTCATCAATGACGTAAAGGCCGTACTTGTCACAGAGCCGGTAAAAGAGGGACTGGTTCGGGTAGTGAGAGCAGCGGACAGCATTGATGTTGCTTCGCTTCATGGTCTTGATGTCCCAGATCATATCCTCTTCCGTGATAGCCCGGCCCAACTTACTGTCAAATTCGTGCCGGTTGACTCCCTTGAAGACGATCCGCTGGCCGTTAAGGTACATAATCCCGTCTTTTAGTTCAAAGTTGCGGAAACCCACTTCCTGCCGGCTAACCTCTAAGAGGCTGCCTGCCTGGTATAAATACAGGCGGACCTGGTAAAGGTTAGGCTTTTCCGCGCTCCAGGCAGCTACTGGCAAATCAGCCAGAGTGAATTCCAGCTGCTCGCTTCTGATTGGGCCCAGCTTTTCAGCAACCAAGTCACCTTCACTATCCCGCACTTCCAGCTTAAAGCTGGCATTTGGCAAGCGGTAGGCAATATTAGCTTCGACTTCCAGCTTTCCTTTTTGGTAGTTATCGGTCAAGCTGGCCGTAAGCTTAAGGTCCTCCAAGTGCAGAAGCGGCTTGGCCTGAAGAGTCACTGATCTGAACAAACCAGACAAGCGCCAGAAGTCCTGGTCTTCCAGCCAGGAGGCGGAAGAATACTTGTAGAGAGCCACTGCCAGGCGGTTATTTTCTTTCTTGAGGAACTTGGTAACCATAAACTCGCTTGGGGTAAAGGAGTCTTCCCCGTAGCCGACGAAGTGGCCGTTCAGCCAGACATAGATGGCTGTTGCCGCCCCGGCAAACTTCAAGCTGACTTCCTTGTCCCAGAAAGCTTCATCCAGGTCAAAGTATCTGACATAAGAAGCGAGCGGATTTTTGCTTGGAACTTGGGGCGGGAAGATCTCCTCACTGCCGTCCCATGGATATTGGATGTTGACATACTGGGGCTGGCCAAAGCCTTGCAGTTCCAGGTTGCCGGGTACTTTGACTGACTTAAAATTGCTATCGTCAAAGTCTTCTGCATAGAAGTTGACTGGTCCCTGGCCGTTTTCAGCGTAGTCAATCAGCCAGTTCCCGTTCAGGGACTGCACTAAACTGGACTTGCCCTCCTCCAGTTCTTCCTGGCTTTGGAAGGACTCATGGTCGGAGTGCGGGGGAATTGTATTGACTTCGTAAACTTCCGGGTCAGTCAGCCAGGCCAGGTCTGCCTGGTCAACTCTTTTTTCTTTTACTAGCTTATTGCTCATTTTCTAATTCTTCCCTTCTAACTTGAATACATCATCCAGGGCTTGGACGCTGTGGCCGATCGGCAAGAGCAGCTGGCTATTTGCGAAAGTTTCGCTGTTGATGACGGTCACGACTACCGTGTCGTCCAGCTTGGCCTGCTTGATCACCGGGTCCCAGAATTCTAGGATTTCCTGGCCAGCTTCAACTTGGCTGCCCTCTTCAACATAGCTGACAAAGCCGGTCCCGTTTAACTTGACCGTGCCCAGGCCAATATGAATCAAGACCAAGACCCCATGTTCATTTTCCAGGACGATCGAGTGCCGTGTCTTGGCCAGCTGGCGGACAGTACCGGCAAATGGCGCGTAGACCTTACCGTCTGCTGGCACCAGGGCAAAGCCGTCGCCTAACTTTTTGTCGGCAAAGACCGGGTCGTCAACCATGTCCAGGCTCATTAATTGCCCGGAGACTGGGCTGGCCAAAGTGAAGCTTTCAGCTTGCGCCGGCTTTTGGGCATGGCTTTGGCCGAATTGAGCTTCCAGCTGGTCGACGATTTCGGCGTGCTTTTCTTCAGTCAAGAGGACCTTTTTGGCGAAAATAGAAACAGCGATCAAGAGCATGACTGCCGGGAAGGCAAACATAGCTAACTTGAAGACCATCTGGCCATGAGCGGTAATTGTTGAGGCAGTCGCCCCAGTGGTCATGCCGGCAGTTATGGCAATCAAGGAAACAAACCAGTTGGACAAGGCCCCGCCCAGCTTGTCGACCAATGGCCGGACAGACAGGGTCAAAGCTTCGTCTCTGTGGCCAGTTTTCAGCTAGCCGTATTCAACAGCGTCAGAGATGATCATCAAAACGACCAGGAAGGCCAGAGGCTGCGGAATAAAGAAGAATTCCGCCCCAACAAGGGACAGGGCCAGAGAACCGCTGGCCACGGAGAAGACCCCGATCCCTAACAGCATCACCTCGATGCAGGCGTAGAAGAGGCGCTTTCTGTTGAACTTCTTGGCCAGTGACGGGAAGAAGGATACAGAGATTAAACCGACAAAGGTGTTGATGGTGTAAAGCAGGCTGTAGCCGTGGGCATCGCCTAAGATGTATGAAAAGTAGTAAAGTTGCAGAGCGTTCAGGGTGTTGACACCCAGGCCGTAGAACCAGTAGGCAAAGGCCAGCCAGAGGAGCTGGTCGTTTTGCCCCAGGACCTTAAAGACCTGCTTCAAAGTGGTCTTTTCCTTGCTTTCCCGCAGGGCGGATTTTACTTCGTGAGTACCAAGACCAACGGCAATTGAGGTCAAGATGCCGACAATGGCCACGATCAAGGCAAAGAAGAACCAGCCCTGCTTATCCCCGTTGGGGTTGGCCTTGCTGGCCGAGAAGAAGAGGACGATTGGGGTGATGACTACCCCGACCAGGTTGGCCCCGATGGTGGAGCCGACTCTGGCGAAGGTGGAGGTCTTCTCTCTTTCCCGGGAGTCCAGGGACAAGGCCGGGATCATGGACCAGAAGCCAGTGTCTTTAAATGAGTAGAAGATATCCATAATCAAGTAAACAATACCGAAGATTACTAAGTAAACAACGGGGTTGCTTTGATTAAGGCCGCCAAAGTCGGTAAAGAGGGCTAAGAGGGCTAAGAGGGCTAATGAGCTGATGATCCCCCCGCCCACAACCCAGGGCTTGAACTTCCCCCACCGGCTTTCGGTCCGGTCGATGGCGTTACCGATCAAGGGGTCGATCAGGACTTCCCCGATCCGGATGGCGGCGATCAAGTTGGTGATGATAAAGATCATCTTGTGGTCACTGGCATTAAAGAGGTGGGTGGTGACGAAGACGATAAAGTAGGTTGACAGAGTCGCGTAGAAGACGTCGTTGCCAAAGGCACCGGCCGCGTACGACAAGCGTGAGACATGCTTTTTCTTCATGATTTTCTCCTTTAGGTGTGCTAACTTGTTTACGCTTACAGTATAGACTTGTTTACTAAACAAATCAAGATGCTTTACCAAAATACTTTTAGTAAACAAAAAATGACTCTTTTTTCAAAGAGTCATTTCCTGCTATTTACTTGTCTGCCTAAATTCTTTACTGATTATGCTTATCTCTTACTTCTTCCAGTTTAAGTCACTGTTTTTATCAGCTTCAGTGATTTCCCGGATAACCCGGCAAGGATTGCCAGCGGCTACGGAGTTGGCCGGGACATCTTTAACAACGGCGCTGCCGGCGCCGATCACGGAATTGTCACCGATAGAGATGCCAGGCACCACCCGGACTCCCCCGCCGATCCAGACGTTATTGCCAACAGTAATCGGGTAGGCATATTCCAGGCCGGTATTTCTTCTTTCCGCGTCAAGCGGGTGACCGGAGGTGTAGAAGCTGCAGTCAGGGCCGATGAAGACATTGTCACCAAAGGTCACTCCCCCAGCATCCAGGACGGTCAAATTATGGTTGGCGTAGAAGTTGTCGCCTACTTTAATATTCCAGCCATAGTCGCACCAGAAGTTGGGTTCGATGTGGCAGTTTTCCCCGCTTTGGCCCAGGATTTCCTTTAAGAGTTCCTTCTTTTCTGCTCCAGACGGCAATTGGTTGTAGCGGAGGCACTTGGCCTTGCAGGCCGTCAGTTCTGTCATCAGTTCTTCGTCTTGACCTGGATTATAGACCTGACCTGCCAGCATTTTTTCTTTCTCAGTCCTCATATTTGACCTCCAATCTATCTTTTTTCATCTTTCAAGTCCTTGATCTTTTCAATAAATTCTGTCATCTGTTATACCTAAAGCTAGATTTTACCATTTTACCGACTATTTAGGTAGGTTTGCAATGTCAATCACTATAGCAAAGATTTCACCACTTCGGGCTTTTTAAAAACTTTTTGAAGAAAAAATAGGCTAGCTTGTGATGTGACCCCCAAAATTGGGACAATTTAGTATTACGCCGTTAAGGTTGTTAAATCTCTTTGATTCTATCCATCAGTTTCTGGTTACCAGAATCCTTATCAAGCTTATGGGTTTGGTAGTAGTAGTTACTTCTTGAGATATGAGGCAATCCAAGGTTGGCATTGATAACGTTGATAATGTACTTAACGCTAAGCCGCAATTCTTGCCTTAATTCATTGATTGCACGAGCTAATTCTTCTTTTCTTGGCTCTTGCGTTCTTGAATTAAGGCCTCCAATTTTTTTATGTATGCAAGCTCGACTGTAAGCCTCTTTACCTGCTCTTCCAGTTCTTTGATCCGCTGTTTGTCCTTGCTTTTCGGCATTCTTGGGTGGTCTACCTTTCTTCTTGGTAATGACAGTATACCTGTTTTCTTTAATGCTAATTTCCCAGGATTTTACAACTCAATGTCTGAGAAGCCTACTATTACGGCCTTTTTCGAAGTTTAAGATAATATTTTTTGAGTTGTAACTTAAACTCAACGAAATCCTCTAAAAGGTTGATATATCAAGTGATAGAGCACTTTGAGTAGTAATTTATGGGAAGTTAGCATTTAAAAGAGCGAAGCCAATTTGCAAGAATTCTTGTATTTGTAAGTTCTAAGTCTAGAGAAACCTGGCTAAGTGCTTCACCGCCTAGCAGAACTCTATCAATGGCAGCAAGCTTGAAATCAGCAGTATATTTCTGTTGAGGGCGATCCAGAATATCTTCACCATATTTTTGAATCAAGTCCACCAAATACCGGATTTCTCCACGCCCCATCCCATATTTTTGGCTAAGGTAGGTGCCTCTTCTGTGATCGTCTACCCATTCGTGGTAGATAGCAAGTTTGATTTCTTTAGTGTATTTAGTCATGAAAATAACCCCCGAAATTAGTGTCCTAATTTCGGGGGTCATATCAATTCTTCGATTCTTTTTTTAAAAACTAGTCTAATGTGTTGTAAAAGTCTTCATCAACTTGTTCTAGCCATTCGTTTGATAAATCTTCGCCTGGAATCATGAAAGCCAAGTGGCTGAACCAGCTATTCTTGCTTGCCCCATGCCAGTGCTTGGCGCCTGCTGGAACTTCTACGATGGTGCCAGGCAGGATCTTAATTGGGTCTTGGCCTTCAATTTGGCACCATCCTTCCCCTTCAACCCCGATCAAGACTTGGCCGCCACCCTTAGAAGCGTGGTGGATGTGCCAGTGATTGATGCAGCCTGGTTCAAAGGTGACATTGTGGATTTGGAGTGGATCGTCTTCCTTAGTCACTGGGTTAAGGTAAGAGTTGCCAGTAAAGTATTGCGCAAAGCCGTCGTTCGGCTCACCCATCCCGAAGAATCCGCCGTGACCGGACCTTTCGTCATCTCCGTAAACTTCTTTGGCCATGTTAAAGGCAGCCCAAGCATTTGGCCAGCCGGCGTAAAAGGCAAGATGGGTCAAGATTTCCGCCATTTCGCTCTTAGAAACGCCATTCTTTTTGGCGGTCATTAGATGGTACTTGAGAGAGCTGTCGGTGATCCCCTTGCTGATGAGGGCAGTGATAGTAACGATGCTCCGGGTCTTAAGTGGCAATTGCCCTTCTCTTGACCAAACTTCCCCAAATAAGACGTCGTCATTTAACTCTGCGAATTTTGGCGCGAATTCACCTAATTGATCTCTACCTGCAGTTTGTTTAACCATTGTCTTGGTTCCTTTCTTTCATCAATTCCTTGACATCCATCTTTTCTGGTACCTCTTCGATATCGTCAATGCTAGGGTTCCTTTTTTCAAGGAGTGGCCTCTCGCTGCCTAGTTTCAGGGCAGTTTCGTAATACCATTCCTTGTAGTCTAGTTCCTTCATGTAGTAGTTGAGCTGGTCAATCTGGTCTAAGACCAACTGGCGCTGGTCCTTAATTAACTGGTAACGCTCATTGATGGTCTTGTCGCCTTCCTGCGCCAGCTTAGCGTACTCCTTGATCCGCCGGATTGGCATCCCCGTATTTTTCAGGCAGGTCAAGACTTTTAGCCAGCGGAAGTCTTTAACTTCAAAAATCCGGATGCCGTTGACCCGCTTGATATTAGGCAAAAGGCCTTCTTTGTCATAGTAGCGGAGGGTTGACGGAGCGACGTTCATCAATTCCGCCACTTGGGAGATGGTAAAAGTCTTCTCTTCTTGCCCTTGCTTTGTCTTAGTTTCTTCAGTTGGCATTTTTTCTTCCGCCATCTTTATCACCTCAAATCTTTAAACAGGTTGACACCGGCAATCAGCCCACTCATTCTGTATGCGACCAGCTGCTTTACTTGTATTTATTTTCGCTTACAAGCATAAGATAACACTTAAAGTTAACTTTAAGTCAAGGGATTGATATAACCCCCAAAATTAGTATCCTAATTTCGGGGGCCATATCATTTCGAAGCTTTTTTCTATAAACCGCTAATACGGTAGATCCGATTTTTCAAAGTCGTACCATTATCTTTGGCATGGTAGGCCACTATTAGGTAAAGGTCACCAGACTCACTTACCTGTATTCCTTCAAATTCGGTCGCAAAGCCAAACTGGTCAATGACTTTTTCGCGATCTAGGTCAGCCACCGACCACTTTTTACTATCAGCTTCACACCAAGGAATCTTGACGATCTCGCGGGGGCTTTGCTGTTTATAGTGGCCAAAAAGGCCGGGCTTAGGACTAGGCTGGCTGGAGACGTAGATGTTGGCGTCGTTGTCGATGGCGTAGCCCTGGATGGACTTGAGGGGATACTGGTTGAAGTGCGGGATGGTAAAAGCACCAAGGCACGGGATGTCTTCAATGTTTACATTGGCATGGCTGGCTTCAGCCTCGTCCATTTTTTCCTGGTTCAAATTATTATCGTAGATGGCAAAGTGACCTACATGATTGAGATCAATCGTGGCGACTAGGAAAGTTTGCAGGTCTGGTGAAACGGCAGCTTCCATTCGCTCATACAATTTTCCCTCGTATTGGACGCTTCCATCGCCATAGGTCGCCCCCGCCCGGTTTAGGTGGGACAGGCGGACCATCTGGGTATTAGAGTCATGCTGAATGGGGTAGACATCTAGGTCTACCCGGGCAATTTGGATGTCCCAGAGGGTATGGCCGGATTTTTGGTGCTTGGTGCCAATGTACCACTTGTGGCCGCTTCCGCTATAGGTAAAAGTCTGCGTGTGGCCACCCGCCTTGTCGGTTAGATAGATATGCGGAAAATGCGGGTCAAAGTAGACCTTTTTCCCGCGGGCATTGCCATGGTAGACCGCGATGTCAGTCTGCTTATGGAGCAGCTGCAAGGCGTAAACGGATTCGCCATCGACGTAAGCTACCTGAACCACGACATGGTGAAGATTTTCTAATTCATATAATAAGCTGACTTTTACTTCTTTTTTGATCATCTTTTTGCATCTTACTTTTTAGTATAGGCTTCTTTTTGGAAAAAGGTAAATATCTAGTGATGATGATCCCCCAAACTTTGTTAGCCAAAGGCTTTTGGACAAAATAATCCCCCCAACCTTTATTAGCAAAAATACCAAAAAGATTATGCAATGTTTATTGCATGATCTTTTTGCGACTATATTAACAATTCTTGATCTTCTTGGCAGCTTCAAGTCCGGCAATTCGCCCGGAGTTGACGGCAAAGCCCATATTAAAAAAAGTAACAGGGATGACGCCGACAGCATTTAGAAGAAAAGAAAAATGACATCCAGAATGGATGTCATTTTTGACTACTCAACTACTTCACTAGGATAATGTTCGATCAAATATTCCCGTCTTGGGCAATCCGCGTCATGGTCATTGATCAAACCGCATGCCTGCAAATAAGAATACATCACCACCGGACCAACAAATTTAAAGCCCCGCTTTTTCAAGTCTTTCGACAATTTTTGCGCTAGATCATTAGTAGCCAGCACCTCTTTTAGGTGGCTTTCATAAACCAGGCTTTGCCCATCCGTATACTGCCAGAGATGCCGTTTGCATAAGTCTGTCAAAATAATTCTGCTTATATTTGGCAATTTTCCGGTAATCATACTGGTCTAGAACTATCCGCATGGCTTCTCGCCGGTCCAGCATTAAGGAAAAACTCAAGCCGCACTGCATGACCTCTAAAAAAGACACCGAACTGAACTCATTCGATGTCTTTTTATAAATATTTAATAGTCAATATTAATTATTATGCTAATTAGTTCTTTTCACGAATCACTTTCACGGCCTGAATAACCACCGTTGGCAAGAATGCCAGCAAGGCAATCATCCCGACCTGACCTCCTGCAAGCGGCGTTACCGTAAACAGGCTGTGGAGACTTGGGACAAACAGGATCAAGCTCAATAATAAGCTGCCAGCCACAAAGGCAGCCAAGCTGTACCAGTTATTTTTAAAGCCAATCTTGAAGATGCTGTGCTCTGACCGGCAGTTGAAGCCGTGAAAGAGACGTGCAAAAGTCAAGGTTGAAAAGGCCATGGTGCAGGCTACAGCAGAGCTGGTCTTCAGGCCAATCAAGAAGGCCGCAATAACGCTGACCGCGATCAAGGCACCTTGCACAGCTACCCTAGTTACCATCTGCTTGTTCAAGATCCCTTCCTTAGGGTCACGCGGTGGCCGGTTCAAGATATCGTTAGCCCCTGGTTCCATCCCAATCGCCAGGGCTGGCAGAGAGTCGGTTACCAGGTTGATAAAGAGCAGCTGAACGGCCATAAATGGCACTGGCAAGCCCGCAATTGAGGCAAAGAGCACCGTAATGATGGCTGACAGGTTGCCGGACAAGAGATACATCACGGCATTTTTGATATTTTCGTAAACCGTCCGGCCGTTGGCCACGGCCTTGATGATAGTCGCGAAGTTGTCGTCAGCCAAGATCATGCTGGAGGCATCCTTAGAAACTTCGGTCCCGGTAATCCCCATGGCCACCCCGATGTCCGCCTTCTTCAAGGCTGGGGCGTCGTTCACCCCGTCACCAGTCATAGATACGATCTTACCCTTTCTTTGCCAGGCGTCAACGATCCGGATTTTGTTTTCAGGAGAAACTCGGGCGTAAACGGAGATTTTTTCAATCTTATCGTCCAGTTCTTTATCGCTCATGGCGTCAAGTTCTAAGCCAGTTACTGCCAGGTCGCCCTCTGCAAAAATTCCGATTTTCTTAGCAATCGCAACAGCCGTCACCTTGTGGTCACCAGTGATCATCACCGTCTTAATGCCGGCCTTCTTAGCTTGGGCAACGGCAGCGACACTTTCTGGTCGTGGTGGGTCCATTTCAGAAATGAGACCGATGAAAATCAAGCCGTTTTCGGCATCTAGGTTTAGCTCTTCGTCACTTTCCTTGTAGGCAAAGGCCAAAACCCGCAAGCCGTTTTCAGAAAAGGCTTGGTTTTGGTCCAGGATCTGCTGCTTGGCTTCTGTCGTCATCGGCTTGATTTCATCACCGATCCGGTAGCTGACGCAGCGGTCTAAGAGAACGTCCACCGCCCCCTTGGTAAAGATGGTTGGTACCGTGTGGATCAGGTGCTTGGTGGACATGAGCTTGCGGTCTGAGTCAAACGGTACTTCTTCTTGCCGGTCCAAAAAGTCCCGCAAATCGTCCTCGCTTAAGGCAATTTGGTCATCCCCCATGTCGATGCCTGGTACCTGGCGGTACATTTCTAAGAGTGCATATTCAGTTGGGTCACCAATCCCCTTACCATCTGCTTGTAGGCGGGAGTCGTTGTTTAAAACTACGTCGTACAAAAGATAGCGGTGGAGCTGGTTGTCAAGGCTCAACTCGTTAGGCTGTAAGACTTCTCCGCCAATGTAGATATCTTGGACGGTCATCTTGTTTTGGGTCAAAGTCCCTGTCTTATCAGAGGCAATGACGGAAACTGAGCCCAAGGACTCAACCGCAGCCAAATTTTTAATAATGGCGTGCTGCTTGGCCATCTTTTGGGTCCCCATGGCTTGCACGATGGTGACGATTGAGGAAAGTGCTTCTGGAATAGCGGCCACCGCTAAGGCTACGGCAAAGAGCAAGGCATCCATGAGCGGCTGCCCTCTCCAGATTTGGAGGCCAAAGACCACCAAGCAGATTAACAAGATGGCAGTAGCTAATTTTGATGAAAACTTGTCTAGGGACTGCTGGAGAGGGGTCTTCTTTTCCTTGGTGTCGTTCATCAACTTGGCAATCTTGCCGATTTCAGTACCCATCCCGGTGCCAGTCACTAAGACATTGGCCCGGCCGTAAGTCACCAGAGAACTGGAATAGACCATATTGAGCCGGTCACCCAGGGGCCGTTCTTGGTCAAAATCTATGTCGGCCTTGTCAATATTGGTTGATTCCCCGGTCAAGGAGCTTTCGTTGACTTGCAAAGAAAAGTTGTCCAAGATTCGCCCGTCAGCAGTAACCAAGTCCCCGGCTTCAAGAACCAAGATATCGCCTGGCACCAGCTTTTTCGAATCAATTTCCACCTTTTGCCCATCGCGCAAGACCTTGGCGCTTGGTGAAGACAGTGATTTCAAGCTTTCCAGCGACTTCTCGGCCTTCACATGCTGGACCGTCCCCAAGACCGCGTTCAAAATCAAAACGGCAATGATGACAATGGTGCTTTCTGCATCCCCGGTAAAGGCCGAAATCAAGGCGGCGATGATCAAGATGATAACCATCAGGTCTTTGAACTGGTCTAAGAAAACCTGGAAAACGGTCTTTTTCTTCCCTTCTACCAGGGCATTTTCCCCATATTTGGCCAAACGTTCCTTGGCTTCACCGCTACTCAAACCATTAGGGCTTGCCTTGAATTCCTTCAAGACCTCGTCTTTACTTTGCAGATAAAAATCCTTCAAAAAATGCCTCCTAATCTGCCCGGCAATAAAAAAGAGACTATTGCTAGGCTAAAAAAGTCTATACAATAGTCTCACCATTTAAACTCACAGCGGAAATTACTTTCGAGCTTGACGCCATGAGTGCACCTGTAATGCCGGTTACTCCCTACGCATATTTGTATGATAGGCTATAGTTTATCTGAATTTCACCTTGCTTGCAAGTCTTTTGCAAAAAATTGTAAATGATACTGCTAATAATCACAAACGTGAAGACCGCTATGAGCATCACTCTTAGTCTTTCTACGACCGACTGACACAAATGCAAAAATGTCATATAATTATTACCTCCTAAAAAGACAAAAACGACTCATTGCTGTTTACAAAGAGTCGTTTGCTTCTTATGTTCTTTTTACTGTCTTTTACTTTTTCCAGTTCAAGTCACTAGTTGCGTCATCTTCAGTGATTTTCCGGATAACCCGGCAAGGGTTGCCAGCGGCCACGGAGTTGGCCGGGATGTCTTTAACGACGACGCTGCCGGCGCCGATCACGGAGTTGTCACCGATTGAGACGCCAGGCACCACCCGGACTCCTCCGCCGATCCAGACATTGTTGCCAACAGTGATCGGGTAGGCATACTCCAGGCCGGTATTTCTTCTTTCCGCGTCCAGCGGGTGGCCGGAGGTGTAGAAACCGCAGTCAGGGCCGATGAAGACATTGTCACCAAAGGTCACTCCCCCAGCATCCAGG
>ENA-ORUR01000079-ORUR01000079.1-human-gut-metagenome-genome-assembly--contig:-NODE-79-length-89321-cov-36.2419_pt1 | contig 89321 bp, 97 predicted proteins | sample MGYA00242086_ERZ509223 | MGnify/ENA primary metagenome ERZ509223 (study PRJEB26280, sample SAMEA2338820) | human gut metagenome | biome: human gut; feature: human-associated habitat; material: faeces... | reverse complement strand
AGTCATCGGGCATTATCTGAACATAAAACACTATCAATAAGTTGGAGTCATTACCAATATATAAATGGATTAACGGCTGAAGAGCGCCATATTGAAGCGACGCCAGCCAGCAATGTTGATTAAGCAGAATAATAAAAAATGAGCAGGCATTTTCCCTCTTCCTGGATGAGGAGAGGGAAAATAGTTTCTGCCTTTATATTTTTATAATTACAACGATAAAAGGCTGTACTTTTTCTTTAGCTCATGGATTAACACAATGAAATTAATCACTGCACCATGCAGAGCATTACTTGCTCTGCCGTTTTGCTACGCCTTTTCTGCGGCAGGAGAAGAAGCACGTCCGGCAGAACATGACGACACAAAAACACCTGCAATTACCTCGACATCTTCTCCTTCATTTCGTTTTTACGGCGAATTAGGGGTTGGTGGATATATGGATTTAGAGGGTGAGAATAAACATAAATACAGCGACGGTACCTATATTGAAGGTGGCCTGGAGATGAAGTACGGCTCCTGGTTCGGCCTGATTTACGGCGAAGGCTGGACCGTGCAGGCCGACCACGACGGCAATGCCTGGGTGCCAGACCATAGCTGGGGTGGTTTCGAGGGCGGAATTAACCGTTTCTATGGCGGTTATCGTACCAATGATGGCACCGAAATCATGCTCAGTCTGCGTCAGGATTCCTCGCTGGATGACCTGCAATGGTGGGGCGATTTCACCCCCGATCTGGGCTACGTCATTCCCAATACCCGCGACATTATGACTGCGCTGAAGGTACAGAACTTAAGCGGCAACTTTCGTTATAGCGTCACCGCGACTCCTGCCGGACATCATGATGAAAGCAAAGCCTGGCTACATTTTGGCAAATACGATCGCTATGACGACAAATACACCTATCCGGCAATGATGAACGGTTACATCCAGTATGACCTTGCCGAAGGCATCACCTGGATGAACGGTCTGGAAATCACCGACGGCACAGGACAGCTCTATCTCACGGGCCTGCTAACTCCTAACTTTGCCGCTCGCGCCTGGCACCATACCGGACGCGCCGACGGGCTGGACGTACCGGGAAGTGAAAGTGGGATGATGGTGAGCGCCATGTATGAAGCGTTAAAGGGCGTTTATCTCTCCACCGCTTACACCTACGCCAAACATCGCCCTGACCACGCTGACGATGAAACCACCTCTTTCATGCAGTTTGGTATCTGGTACGAATACGGCGGCGGACGTTTCGCCACGGCTTTTGATAGCCGCTTCTACATGAAAAATGCCTCTCACGATCCCAGCGACCAAATCTTCCTGATGCAATATTTCTACTGGTAATAAGGACTGTAATTTCATGAAAATAAAAACTATTTTAACGCCAGTAACCTGCGCTCTGCTGATAAGTTTTTCCGCCCATGCCGCTAACGCCGACAATTATAAAAACGTGATTAACCGTACTGGCGCGCCGCAGTACATGAAGGATTACGATTACGACGATCACCAGCATTTTAATCCGTTTTTCGATCTCGGAGCCTGGCATGGTCATCTGTTGCCAGACGGCCCTAACACCATGGGCGGCTTTCCGGGCGTTGCGCTGCTGACGGAAGAGTACATCAACTTTATGGCCAGCAATTTCGACCGCCTGACCGTCTGGCAGGACGGCAAGAAAGTCGACTTTACGCTGGAGGCATACAGTATTCCCGGTGCGCTGGTGCAAAAACTGACAGCAAAAGATGTGCAAGTCGAAATGACTCTGCGCTTCGCCACGCCGCGCACGTCACTACTGGAAACCAAAATCACCAGCAATAAACCGCTGGATCTGGTGTGGGACGGCGAACTGCTGGAAAAACTGGAAGCGAAAGAAGGGAAACCGCTTTCCGATAAAACCATTGCTGGCGAATACCCTGACTATCAGCGCAAAATCAGCGCCACCCGTGATGGCCTGAAAGTCACCTTTGGCAAAGTGCGCGCCACTTGGGATCTGCTGACCTCCGGCGAATCGGAATATCAGGTGCATAAATCCCTGCCGGTGCAGACTGAAATCAACGGTAATCGCTTTACCAGTAAGGCGCATATCAACGGTTCGACCACGCTCTACACCACCTATTCCCATCTGCTGACCGCTCAGGAAGTTAGCAAAGAGCAAATGCAGATCCGCGATATTCTGGCGCGTCCGGCGTTTTATCTCACCGCCTCGCAGCAACGCTGGGAAGAATACCTGAAGAAAGGGTTAACCAATCCGGATGCGACGCCGGAACAGACGCGCGTCGCGGTGAAAGCGATCGAAACGCTCAACGGTAACTGGCGCTCACCGGGCGGTGCGGTGAAATTTAACACCGTTACACCGTCGGTGACCGGGCGCTGGTTCTCCGGCAATCAGACCTGGCCGTGGGATACCTGGAAGCAGGCGTTTGCGATGGCGCATTTCAATCCGGACATCGCCAAAGAGAATATCCGCGCGGTCTTCTCCTGGCAGATCCAGCCTGGCGACCGCGTGCGTCCGCAGGATGTGGGCTTTGTCCCCGACCTGATAGCGTGGAACCTTAGCCCCGAGCGTGGTGGCGATGGCGGCAACTGGAACGAACGTAATACCAAACCCAGCCTTGCCGCCTGGTCGGTGATGGAAGTGTACAACGTCACCCAGGATAAAGCCTGGTTGACAGAGATGTACCCGAAACTGGTGGCCTATCACGACTGGTGGTTACGTAACCGCGATCACAACGGCAACGGCGTGCCGGAATATGGCGCGACCCGCGACAAAGCCCACAACACTGAGAGCGGCGAGATGCTGTTTACGGTGAAGAAAGGCAACAAAGAAGAGACGCAGTCTGGGCTGAACAACTACGCCCGCGTGGTGGAGAAAGGCCAGTACGACAGTCTGGAAATTCCGGCACAGGTTGCTGCGTCGTGGGAATCGGGGCGTGATGATGCCGCCGTCTTTGGGTTTATCGACAAAGAACAGTTGGATAAATATGTCGCTAATGGCGGCAAACGTAGCGACTGGACGGTGAAATTCGCCGAAAACCGCAGTCAGGACGGAACGTTGCTGGGCTACTCGCTATTGCAGGAGTCGGTGGATCAGGCCAGCTATATGTACAGCGATAACCATTATCTGGCGGAGATGGCAACCATCCTCGGTAAGCCAGAAGAGGCCAAACGCTATCGCCAGTTGGCACAGCAGCTCGCGGACTACATCAACACCTGTATGTTCGACCCGACTACCCAGTTCTACTATGACGTACGTATTGAAGATAAACCACTGGCGAACGGCTGCGCGGGCAAACCGATTGTTGAGCGCGGTAAAGGGCCGGAAGGCTGGTCGCCGCTGTTTAACGGTGCGGCAACGCAGGCCAATGCCGACGCGGTGGTGAAGGTGATGCTCGATCCTAAAGAGTTCAACACCTTTGTCCCGCTGGGAACGGCGGCGTTAACCAATCCGGCTTTTGGCGCTGATATCTACTGGCGTGGGCGCGTATGGGTGGATCAGTTCTGGTTTGGTCTGAAAGGGATGGAGCGTTACGGTTATCGTGATGATGCCCTGAAGCTGGCGGATACGTTCTTCCGGCACGCCAAAGGGTTAACCGCCGATGGACCAATTCAGGAAAATTACAACCCGCTGACAGGCGCACAGCAAGGCGCACCAAATTTCTCCTGGAGTGCCGCGCATTTGTATATGTTGTATAACGATTTTTTCCGTAAGCAATAATTTGCAACTGCTGGCGGATGCGGCGTAAACGCCTTATCCGCCCTACATGTGCAATCCTCCTGGCCGGATAAAACGCGGCAAGCGTTGCATCCGGCAACTGCACCGCGCCACTGGCGGATGCGGCGTGAACGCCTTATCCGCCCTACATGTGCGTTCCCGTAGGTCGGATAAGACGCGACAAGCGTCGCATCCGGCATCTGCACCGCGCCACTGGCGGATGCGGCGTGAACGCCTTATCCGCCCTACATGTTCGTTCCCGTAGGCTGGATAAGACCCGACAAGCGTCGCATCCGGCGTCTGCACCGCGCCACTGGCGGATGCGGCGTGAACGCCTTATCCGCCCTACATGTGCAATCCCCCAGGTCGGATAGGGCCCGGCAAGCGTCGCATCCGGCATTTCCAATGGGCGTATTATTTTTGAATCCCATCACAAACCCCACACTCCCCTTTTCCCTTTTCTCCGGCGACGGCTAAATTAGAACTCATCCGACCACATAACAATTATTTTACATACTGGACAATTTTATGAGCTACCCGTCGCTGTTCGCCCCGCTGGATTTAGGTTTTACCACGTTAAAAAACCGCGTGTTGATGGGTTCAATGCACACCGGGCTGGAGGAATACCCGGACGGTGCTGAACGGCTGGCTGCGTTTTATGCCGAACGCGCCCGTCACGGCGTGGCGCTGATTGTTAGCGGCGGCATTGCACCAGATTTAACAGGCGTTGGCATGGAAGGTGGCGCAATGCTCAACGACGCCAGCCAGATCCCACACCATCGCACCATTACCGAAGCGGTACATCAGGAAGGCGGCAAAATAGCCCTGCAAATTTTGCATACCGGGCGCTACAGCTACCAACCGCATCTGGTCGCTCCCTCCGCATTGCAGGCCCCCATCAACCGTTTCGTTCCTCACGAACTCACCCATGAAGAGATCCTGCAACTGATCGACAATTTCGCCCACTGCGCGCAACTGGCACGGGAGGCAGGATACGACGGTGTAGAGGTGATGGGTTCCGAAGGGTATTTGATCAACGAATTTCTGACGCTGCGCACCAATCAGCGCAGTGACCAGTGGGGCGGCGATTACCACAACCGGATGCGGTTTGCCGTTGAAGTGGTGAGTGCGGTACGCGAACGCGTTGGCAACGACTTCATTATTATCTACCGACTGTCGATGCTCGACCTGGTCGAAGGCGGTGGGACTTTTGCCGAAACGGTAGAACTGGCGCAGGCCATTGAAGCGGCGGGCGCGACCATTATCAACACCGGCATTGGCTGGCATGAAGCACGTATTCCGACCATTGCCACGCTCGTGCCGCGCGGCGCATTTAGCTGGGTCACGCGCAAACTGAAAGGCCACGTCTCGCTGCCGCTGGTAACCACCAACCGGATTAACGATCCGCAGGTTGCCGACGATATTCTCTCGCGCGGCGATGCCGATATGGTATCGATGGCGCGACCGTTTCTCGCTGATGCGGAACTGCTGTCAAAAGCGCAATCAGGGCGAGCCGATGAGATCAACACCTGCATTGGCTGCAACCAGGCCTGCCTCGATCAGATCTTCGTTGGCAAAGTCACCTCGTGCCTGGTGAATCCTCGTGCCTGCCATGAAACCAAAATGCCGATCCTTCCCGCCATGCAGAAAAAAAATCTGGCGGTGGTCGGTGCGGGACCAGCTGGGCTGGCGTTTGCCATTAACGCGGCGGCGCGTGGGCATCAGGTAACATTGTTTGACGCTCATAGCGAGATTGGCGGGCAGTTTAATATCGCCAAACAGATCCCCGGCAAAGAGGAGTTTTACGAAACGCTGCGCTATTACCGCCGGATGATCGAAGTGACGGGCGTGACGCTAAAACTCAATCACACCGTGACGGCGGATCAGTTACAGGCTTTCGATGAAACGATCCTCGCCAGTGGGATCGTGCCGCGCACTCCGCCCATCGACGGGATCGATCATCCGAAGGTATTGAGTTATCTCGATGTACTGCGCGACAAAGCGCCGGTTGGCAACAAAGTTGCCATCATCGGTTGTGGCGGGATTGGTTTTGATACGGCGATGTATTTAAGTCAGCCGGGCGAATCCACCAGCCAGAATATCGCCGGGTTCTGTAATGAATGGGGGATCGACAGTAGCCTACAACAGGCTGGTGGCTTAAGCCCGCAGGGAATGCAGATCCCCCGTAGCCCACGGCAGATTGTGATGCTCCAGCGCAAAGCCAGCAAACCAGGACAGGGGTTAGGCAAAACCACCGGCTGGATCCATCGCACCACCCTGCTCTCGCGGGGTGTGAAAATGATCCCAGGCGTAAGTTATCAGAAGATTGACGATGACGGGCTGCATGTGGTGATCAACGGCGAAACGCAGGTATTAGCAGTGGACAATGTGGTGATCTGCGCAGGGCAAGAGCCAAACCGCGCGCTGGCGCAACCGCTGATTGATAGCGGGAAAACTGTGCATTTAATTGGCGGCTGCGATGTGGCTATGGAGCTGGACGCACGACGGGCAATTGCCCAGGGAACACGGCTGGCGCTGGAGATTTAAAAAGTGCGTTGAAGTGCCGGATGCGACGCTTGCCGCGTCTTATCCGGCCTACGGGTAACGTGCTGAACGTAGGCCGGATAAGGCGTTTACGCCGCATCCGGCAGGTAACTCCCTATCTTACCGACGACGCCCCAGCTTCACTGCTTTCAGCACCACAAATTTATTATTCGTCGCAATAGTGGTGCAGTTGCCGAAAATTTTCTTCAGTTTATGGAAGTAATCCAGGTGACGGTTGGCAACGATATACAACTCGCCGTTGATTTTCAGGCAGCGGCGGGCATGGTGGAACATCTCCCAGGCGACGTTATCGGTCAGCGCATGTTGCTGATGAAACGGCGGGTTGCAGAGCACAGCATTAAAACGGAAAGGCTCCACGCCGGAGAGCGCGTTGTTGATCATAAACTCGCAGCGATCCAACGCCTCTGGCATGTTGGTTTCAACGTTCAAACGGCTGGAAGCAACCGCCATCGGTGATTCATCGACAAACACCACTTTCGCCTGCGGGTTTTTATCAAGCAGCGTCAGGCCAATAACGCCGTTACCACAGCCGAGATCGACAATCTCACCTTCGAGATTCTCTGGCAGATGTTGCATAAAGAAGCGTGCGCCAATATCCAGCCCGGTGCGGGAGAAGACATTCGCATGGTTGTGGATAGTCCAGTCAGTACCTTCCAGCTTCCAGCTAACGGTCTGCGGCGCATCGGCCAGCTGCGGTTCATTGAAAGTGCAATTAATCAGGCGCGCTTTTTTCCATGCCAGCGTGGTGGTGGTTGGGCCGAGCACTTTTTCGAACAGTTCCAGCGTGGAAGTGTGAATGTCACGGGCTTTGGCACCGGCAATAATACGTGTATCCGACGTGACCACTTTGCGCAGCGCACGCAGTTGTTGTTCCAGCAATGCCAGTGTTTTCGGCACTTTGATCAGCACCACCCCCGGCTGTTGCGGGTAGTCGGCGGTGCTGTCGAGAAACTTCACGCTCGACTCATCAATCCCGTTGAGGCGTAAATTCTCGCGCGTCGCCAGTTCACTGATGTATGAGTCGCCAATGCTGTACGGCTTATGTTCCGCCAGCGCGCAGCTTAACGCACCAAAGGCATCATTCAGGATCAACACCGGGCCGCGGATTTCTGTGTCGTCCAACTGTTGCAGCAAATATTCATCCGCCGCTTCCCACGCCTGTAGCGGGTTAACGTCATCCGTCGCCGGAAAACGTTGTAGTGTCAGTGAACGGAAACCGTTGTCTAAGTGGCTCATCGGCCCTCCTGAATGATAAAATTTCGACGTTGCCCCTGAAAAGGGTGCGTGAGTATACCCTTTTTCTCTTTTTCGTGGGCGGTTATGAGCAATCTTACTTATCTTCAGGGTTATCCCGAGCAGCTACTTTCCCAGGTGCGAACGCTGATTAACGAACAGCGTCTGGGCGATGTGCTGGCAAAACGCTATCCGGGAACACACGACTACGCCACCGATAAAGCCCTCTGGCAATATACTCAGGATCTGAAAAATCAGTTTCTGCGTAATGCCCCGCCGATCAATAAAGTGATGTATGACAATAAGATCCATGTGCTAAAAAACGCGCTCGGGTTACATACCGCTGTTTCTCGTGTGCAGGGCGGCAAGCTGAAAGCAAAAGCGGAGATCCGCGTCGCTACCGTGTTTCGCAACGCGCCGGAACCGTTTTTGCGCATGATCGTGGTGCACGAGCTGGCGCACCTGAAGGAGAAAGAGCATAACAAAGCGTTCTATCAATTGTGCTGCCATATGGAGCCGCAGTACCACCAGCTTGAGTTCGACACCCGACTGTGGCTAACCCAGTTGTCGCTTGGGCAGGACAAAATCTGAAAATGATGTCAGGCGTTATCTTTTCTTTCTTTAGCGCCTAAAATCGACCTCCCCCCTTTCGTTAAGGATAACGACCATGCAGCCCCGCCTTCTTCTCCGTATTTGTTTTTCTCGCCGGACTCTTAAGATTGGCTGTTTATTGTTGCTTATAGCAGGAGCGACCATTTTTATTGCCGATCGCGTTATGGTCAACGCTAGCAAGCAGCTGACCTGGAACGATGTCAACGCCGTTCCGGCGCGTAACGTGGGTTTATTGCTGGGGGCGAGGCCGGGTAATCGCTACTTTACCCGACGTATTGATACCGCAGCAGCGTTGTATCACGCCGGAAAAGTGAAATGGCTACTGGTGAGTGGCGATAACGGACGTAAAAATTACGATGAAGCATCAGGTATGCAGCAGGCTTTGATCGCTAAAGGTGTACCGGCGAAAGTGATCTTCTGCGACTATGCCGGATTCTCAACGCTTGATTCAGTGGTGCGTGCCAAAAAGGTGTTTGGGGAAAACCATATCACCATTATCTCGCAAGAATTTCATAACCAACGCGCCATCTGGCTGGCAAAACAGTACGGCATCGACGCTATCGGGTTTAACGCGCCAGACCTGAATATGAAGCACGGTTTTTATACTCAACTGCGGGAGAAACTCGCTCGCGTCAGCGCGGTGATTGACGCAAAAATCCTCCATCGTCAGCCGAAATATCTCGGGCCATCGGTCATGATTGGGCCGTTTAGTGAGCATGGCTGTCCGCCGAAAGAATAATGCGTATCTGCGCACGTCGAAGATGAAAAAGGCGTGCTACATTGACGACAGAATCCCTTTATGGAGTATCCACGCGTTATGATACGTTTCGCTGTGATTGGTACGAACTGGATCACTCGCCAGTTCGTCGAGGCCGCCCATGAGAGCGGTAAATACAAGTTAACCGCCGTTTATTCCCGCAGCCTTGAGCAGGCCCAGCACTTCGCCAATGATTTTTCTGTCGAGCATCTGTTTACCTCGCTGGAAGCGATGGCAGAAAGCGATGCCATTGACGCGGTGTATATTGCCAGCCCGAATGCCCTGCACTTTTCCCAGACACAACTTTTCCTTAGCCATAAAATTCATGTGATTTGCGAGAAACCACTGGCGTCGAATCTGGCGGAAGTGGATGCCGCCATTGCCTGTGCGCGGGAAAATCAGGTGGTGCTGTTTGAGGCATTTAAAACCGCCTGCCTGCCGAACTTTCATTTGCTGCGCCAGGCGCTGCCGAAAGTCGGCAAATTGCGTAAAGTCTTTTTCAACTATTGCCAGTATTCCTCGCGGTATCAACGTTACCTGGATGGTGAGAATCCCAACACCTTTAATCCGGCATTCTCTAACGGTTCAATTATGGATATCGGCTTTTACTGCCTGGCGTCGGCGGTAGCGTTATTTGGTGAGCCGAAAAGCGTGCAGGCAACCGCCAGTTTACTGGCAAGTGGTGTAGATGCCCACGGCGTGGTGGTGATGGATTACGGTGATTTCAGCGTCACCTTGCAGCACTCAAAGGTCAGTGATTCTGTCCTGGCAAGCGAGATTCAGGGCGAAGCGGGATCGCTGGTGATTGAAAAACTGTCTGAATGCCAGAAAGTGTGCTTCGTGCCGCGTGGCAGCCAGATGCAGGATCTCACCCAGCCGCAGCATATTAATACCATGCTCTACGAAGCAGAGCTGTTTGCTACCCTGGTGGATGAGCATCTGGTGGATCATCCAGGGCTGGCGGTCAGTCGCATCACCGCCAAACTGCTGACTGAGATCCGCCGCCAGACTGGGGTGATTTTTCCGGCAGATAGCGTAAAACTATAATTGCCAAAGTAAAACAGTGTAAAAGGTATGTAACAGACCATTGACTGGCTGAATGGTCTGTCATACTTTGTTACCTGCAAAGGGGAGTAACTTCATTGCCGGTCGATCGTCATTACGATGTGTGAAAAACCACATCCGGTCACCGGGCAACCCGAAAGGAATACGCAGACGTATTCCTTTTTTGTTGTAAGTGAGACCTTGCCGGAAGGCGAGGTCTATGCATAAAAAGCAGCGGCTGACGTCTTCCGACGTTGGCCGTTTTTTTATGTGTAAGGAACTTCTATGAATACTGTCGGCACGCCGTTGCTATGGGGCGGATTCGCTGTTGTTGTCGCCATTATGCTGGCTATCGACCTGTTGTTGCAGGGGCGTCGTGGGGCACATGCCATGACCATGAAACAGGCTGCGGCCTGGTCGCTGGTCTGGGTGACGCTGTCGTTACTGTTTAACGCCGCTTTCTGGTGGTATCTGGTGCAAACCGAAGGTCGCGCCGTTGCCGATCCACAGGCACTGGCCTTTCTCACGGGTTATCTGATTGAGAAATCGCTGGCGGTCGATAACGTCTTTGTCTGGCTGATGTTGTTCAGCTATTTCTCCGTTCCGGCGGCATTACAACGTCGCGTGCTGGTGTATGGCGTGCTCGGGGCGATTGTTCTGCGTACCATCATGATCTTCACAGGCAGCTGGCTGATTTCGCAGTTCGACTGGATCCTGTATATCTTCGGTGCCTTCCTGCTGTTTACCGGCGTGAAGATGGCGCTCGCCCATGAAGATGAATCAGGCATTGGCGACAAGCCGCTGGTGCGCTGGCTACGCGGTCATTTGCGCATGACCGACACCATCGACAACGAGCATTTCTTTGTGCGTAAGAATGGATTGCTGTACGCCACACCGCTGATGCTGGTACTGATTCTGGTGGAATTGAGCGACGTGATTTTTGCCGTGGATAGCATTCCGGCTATCTTCGCCGTGACCACTGACCCGTTCATTGTGCTGACCTCAAACCTGTTTGCGATCCTCGGCCTGCGTGCGATGTATTTCCTGCTGGCGGGCGTAGCAGAGCGTTTCTCGATGCTCAAATATGGCCTGGCGGTGATCCTGGTGTTTATCGGTATCAAGATGCTGATTGTCGACTTCTACCATATTCCAATCGCCGTCTCGCTGGGCGTGGTGTTTGGCATTCTGGTGATGACGTTTATTATCAACGCCTGGGTGAATTATCGGCATGATAAGCAGCGGGGAGAATGATTCGCTGTATATTAAGCCATTCCTAGAGATAACTCATTCCAGACAAAGGTGAGCTATTAATTATGTAATCGGCTTGTAGCTCTTTACAAAAAGACCGCACGGGTGTTGGTGGCGTCAAAATCGCCGAAGCGTTCCCTGGAGGCCGGGGCGACGCGCATGGATGCGCGGCGAGGGCGCATCTTACAGGGACGTTCCCTTGCGCCCGACCCGGTAGCCGCAAGGGATAAGCTGAGGGAATCGCGCAGCGGCGATTTTGTTCGCCAGAGCCTGGGGGTGCAGGGGGCGGCGGCGATTGGCCGCCCCCTGCGCGCTCCCTGCGCGCTCCCTGCGCCAGTGACTTTATATGGCATAGCACATTAAAGGAGCGCAACCGTTCTCATATTCCAAATAGTTTTGCCCATATGTTATCTAATCAGCCTTAGTAGCCAGTCCTTCCCTCTGTTTATGTCAAACAAATGTAACAATTAAGTTGCAAAACATGACCTCTCTTTAAAATCCAGCATTTTTCGCTTCCCGAAGCTGTAACTTTCCTTATACTCGACCTTGCAAACACTTTGTTACATCCTGAAAGATGCGTCGACAGAACGCACCAGGGATGTGCGACAACACAATGAAAGGATCGAAAAATGACTACGCAACGTTCACCGGGGCTATTCCGGCGTCTGGCTCATGGCAGCCTGGTAAAACAAATCCTGGTCGGCCTTGTTCTGGGGATTCTTCTGGCATGGATCTCAAAACCCGCGGCGGAAGCTGTTGGTCTGTTAGGTACTTTGTTCGTCGGCGCACTGAAAGCTGTTGCCCCCATCCTGGTGCTGATGCTGGTAATGGCATCTATTGCTAACCACCAGCACGGGCAGAAAACCAATATCCGTCCTATTTTGTTCCTCTATCTGCTGGGCACCTTCTCTGCAGCTCTGGCCGCAGTAGTCTTCAGCTTTGCCTTCCCTTCTACCCTGCACTTGTCCAGTAGCGCGGGTGATATTTCGCCGCCGTCAGGCATTGTCGAAGTGATGCGCGGACTGGTAATGAGCATGGTTTCCAACCCCATTGACGCGCTGCTGAAAGGTAACTACATCGGGATCCTGGTGTGGGCAATTGGCCTCGGCTTCGCACTGCGTCACGGTAACGAGACCACCAAAAACCTGGTCAACGATATGTCGAATGCCGTCACCTTTATGGTGAAACTGGTCATTCGCTTCGCACCGATCGGTATTTTTGGGCTGGTTTCTTCTACCCTGGCAACCACCGGTTTCTCCACACTGTGGGGCTACGCGCAACTGCTGGTCGTGCTGGTTGGCTGTATGTTACTGGTGGCGCTGGTGGTTAACCCATTGCTGGTGTGGTGGAAAATTCGTCGTAACCCGTTCCCGCTGGTGCTGCTGTGCCTGCGCGAAAGCGGCGTGTATGCCTTCTTCACCCGCAGCTCTGCAGCTAACATTCCGGTGAATATGGCGCTGTGTGAAAAGCTGAATCTGGATCGCGATACCTATTCCGTTTCTATTCCGCTGGGTGCCACCATCAATATGGCGGGCGCAGCAATCACCATTACCGTGTTGACGCTGGCTGCGGTTAATACGCTGGGTATTCCGGTCGATCTGCCCACAGCGCTGCTGTTGAGCGTAGTGGCTTCTCTGTGTGCCTGTGGCGCATCCGGCGTGGCAGGGGGGTCTCTGCTGCTGATCCCACTGGCCTGTAATATGTTCGGTATTTCGAACGATATCGCCATGCAGGTGGTTGCCGTCGGCTTTATCATCGGCGTATTGCAGGACTCTTGCGAAACCGCGCTGAACTCTTCAACTGACGTGCTGTTCACTGCGGCAGCTTGCCAGGCAGAAGACGGTCGTCTGGCAAATAGCGCCCTGCGTAATTAATTGCTTAACCCCTTTCGTCTATGGCGGGAGGGGTTTTCTCTACTTTAAACGGATCAATTCCCCTTTTCTGCATCCGCCAGAAACGGATGATATTCAGGCCATTCATAAGCAGAAAACTACCCTCAATCATCGTGCCGCCTATCGACCCCGCCCAGAAGTTGTGAATCACCCAGCAACACGTTGAAAACCACATTACGCAGCGCATGGTCAGCCCTTTACAGCGGAACAGCGCCCAGGTACTGACAATCGTGCCGATAACCGGCAATAGTTCGACAGGATGATGGAACTTCGCGAGACCAATTCCGCCAGTCAGCACAATAAAAATCGCCATTACCCATAAGCTGCGCGTGCGTAAGGTAATCAATGTACGAATGGCATTAAGGATGGCACTGGCACCAGCGGGATAGGTGCCCAGAAGAAAAAAATGTACGCCAATAACGGCGCTATAGACCGAAAGCTGCTTTTTGAAGCGACGTTCGTCACGATTGAAAAATGTTGTGATACCAATCAGAAAGGCGATGACACCCACGCCCTGGGCCAGCCAATACGCGGTCATGATAAATCCTTATCAGGTATGGAAAAGCAAACGGCGCTTCACATTATGAAACGCCGTTTTTTATTAACAACTCATTTCGACTTTATAGCGTTACGCCGCTTTTGAAGATCGCCAGTTCGCGGAAGTCGTTACGCTCGTTGCAGGTTTGTTTACCGTTGGCAAACTCAACGATGGTGTCGATAAATTCTTCCAGCAACTGCGGCATCGCTTTGCCGTGGATCAGCTGACCCGCGTCAAAGTCGATCCAGTGTTTTTTCTTCGCCGCCAGTTCACTGTTGGTAGCGATTTTCACCGTCGGTACAAAGCCGCCGTATGGCGTGCCACGACCAGTACTGAACAGCACCATATGGCAGCCCGCACCCGCCAGGGCGCTGGTCGCTACGGCATCGTTACCCGGCGCACTTAACAAGTTCAGCCCTGGCGTTTTCAGACGCTCGCCGTAACGCAGCACGTCAACCACGACGCTGGAACCCGCTTTCTGGGTACAGCCAAGTGATTTGTCTTCCAGCGTGGTGATACCGCCCGCTTTGTTCCCCGGCGATGGGTTTTCATAGATCGGCTGATCATGGGCAATAAAGTACTGTTTGAAGTCGTTGACCATGGTGACCAGTTTTTCAAACGTTGCTTCGTCGCGGCAATGGTCCATCAGCAACTGCTCTGCGCCAAACATCTCCGGCACTTCGGTCAGTACGGTAGTACCGCCGTTAGCAATCACGTAGTCAGAGAAACGCCCCAGCATCGGGTTAGCAGTAATACCAGAAAGACCGTCAGAACCACCGCACTCCAGACCAAACTTCAGTTCGCTGAGTTTGCCTGGCTCGCGTTTATCATTGCGCATCACGTTATACAGCTGATGCAAATGCTCGATTCCGGCTTCGATCTCATCATCCTGCTGTTGGCAGATCATGAAATGAACGCGTTCAGGATCGATATCGCCAAGCGTTTCACGGAATGCGGCAACCTGGTTGTTTTCACAGCCCAGACCAATCACCAGCACTGCGCCCGCGTTCGGGTGGCGCACCATGTTTTGCAGCATGGTGCGGGTATTGATGTGATCGTCGCCCAGCTGTGAGCAGCCGTAGGTGTGGCTGAAGAGGAACACGCCGTCAGTACCTTCGGCGTTGTTGGTCTCTTTCAGGAAACGATTTTGGATCTGCCGCGCGATGCCGTTGACACAGCCCACGGTTGGCAGGATCCACAGCTCATTACGCACTCCGACATCGCCGTTAGCGCGACGATAGATCTGCACTTCACGATCTGCCGCTTGCGCAGGCAGATCCTGAAAATCAGGTTGATAGCGATACTGATCCAGATCGCTCAGATTCGTGCGCGTATTGTGGGCGTGAACGTGTTCCCCCGCCGCAATATCCGCCAATGCATAACCAATCGGCAGGCCATATTTGATGACGTTGGCCCCTTTTGCGATATTCGTTAACGCAAATTTATGTCCACGAGCAACATCCTGGCGCAGCCTAACAGTTTGGTTATCGACACTGACTTCTGTGCCTTCAGCCAAATCCGCTAAAGCGACCGCGACGTTATCCAGCGCATGGATCTTGATGTATTGCATATCAACCCCAGACCTTAGTTCAGTTCAATGGCGAAGTAGTCACGCGCATTGTTAAAGCAAATATTTTTCACCATCTCGCCCAGCAGGTTGATGTCCGCCGGTGCTTCGCCCGCTTCCACCCAGCGACCGATCATCTGGCACAGAATGCGGCGGAAGTATTCGTGACGGGTGTATGACAGGAAGCTACGGCTGTCAGTTAGCATACCGACAAAGCGGCTCAGCAAACCGAGCTGCGCCAGTTGGGTCATCTGACGTTCCATACCGTCTTTCTGATCGTTAAACCACCAGCCGGAACCGAACTGCATTTTGCCCGGCATACCTTCGCCCTGGAAGTTACCGATCATGGTGCCCAGCACTTCGTTATCGCGCGGGTTCAGGCAGTAGAGAATGGTTTTCGGCAGCAGGTTTTCTTCATTCTGCTTGCTCAGCAACTTAGACAGCTCTTCCGCCATCGGACGGTCGTTGATGGAGTCAAAGCCTACATCCGGCCCCAGCAGTTTGAACTGACGCAGGTTGTTATTACGCAGCGCGCCAATGTGGTACTGCTGTACCCAGCCGCGACGTGCATATTCGGCACCAAGGAACACCAGTACCGCAGTTTTGAACTGCGCCACTTCGTGCTCGCTCAGGGTTTCGCCAGCCAGACGGCGCGCCAGAATGCTGTCCAGTTCCGCTTCGTTCGCTTCAGCAAACATCACCACATCCAGCGCGTGGTCAGACACTTTACAGCCGTGAGCGGCGAAGTGATCCAGACGTTTGGTCAGGGCAGTTTGCAGGTCAGCAAAGCGGCGAATGTCGGTATCGGAAACTTCGCCCAGCTTCGCCATGTAGTCGTTAAAGGTCGCCTGTTCGATGTTGAAGGCTTTGTCCGGACGCCAGCTCGGCAGCACTTTGATGGTGAAAGAGCCGTCTTTGGCGATCTCTGCGTGATGCTCCAGAGAATCGATCGGGTCATCGGTGGTGCCGACCATTTTCACGTTCATCTGCTGCATGATGCCGCGCGCGGAGAAGTTATCCTGCGCCAGCAGTTCGTTACATTCGTTCCAGATTTCATCGGCAGTTGACGGAGAAAGCAATTTGCCAGTGATACCAAACGGACGGCGCAGTTCGAGGTGCGTCCAGTGGTATAACGGGTTGCCGATAGTGTGCGGAACAGTCGCCGCCCAGGCGTCAAATTTTTCACGGTCAGACGCATCACCGGTACACAGACGCTCGGCCACACCGTTGGTACGCATAGCGCGCCATTTGTAGTGATCGCCTTTCAGCCAGATGTCATACAGGTTTTTAAAACGATAGTCTTCCGCAATCTGCTGCGGCGGCAAATGGCAATGGTAATCGAAAATCGGCTGGTCTTTTGCGTAGTCGTGATACAGACGGCGGGCAAATTCGGTATCTAACAGGAAATCTTCAGTCATAAACGGAGTCATTTTCGTCTTCCTCTCAACGAGTGAGCTAGCTTGCTTATGGTGCGATGCTGACAAAGTTATCACACCAATTTCCAGAGTCCGAAGATATTTTCGTGAGTTAGATCAATAAACGTAGTTAAAAAAATTACTCTCAAAGTGGTAAATCTCGCTGCAGGCCGCGCCAGTACTGGCCTCGCTGTCGTCAGGTAATGTCCCTACAAATATTCGCACATTTGTGATGGCTCTCACCTTTTAAAGTTGTATGACAAGTTATCTTTCTGCCGTCGCAAATCATAAGTCGACGGAATGCAAATTGCCGATTCATTCATTTGTTAGATGAATCGGGTTAACCGGTACGGAAGCCGAATTAGCACGAAACTTTCATGGCAACGTTCGGGGCGTGCCGGTTTTTTTTCGGTTACCCGGTCGTAACTAACATCTTCAGCCTCTGGCGGGATGATGGCCGCGCTTCCTGCGGATATAACAAAACGATGAGGTTTTACATGCGTAAAATTAAAGGGTTACGTTGGTATATGATCGCACTGGTGACGCTCGGCACCGTGCTTGGTTACCTGACGCGTAACACTGTGGCGGCAGCTGCGCCAACTCTGATGGAAGAGTTAAACATCTCCACCCAACAGTATTCCTATATCATCGCAGCCTATTCTGCTGCTTATACGGTCATGCAACCGGTAGCAGGTTATGTACTGGATGTGCTGGGTACGAAAATCGGTTATGCAATGTTTGCTGTGCTGTGGGCCGTGTTCTGTGGTGCAACCGCGCTGGCAGGTAGCTGGGGTGGCCTGGCTGTTGCTCGTGGTGCGGTCGGTGCCGCGGAAGCAGCGATGATCCCGGCGGGTCTGAAAGCCAGCTCCGAATGGTTCCCGGCGAAAGAGCGTTCCATCGCAGTAGGCTACTTTAACGTAGGTTCTTCGATTGGTGCGATGATTGCGCCACCGCTGGTGGTATGGGCAATCGTAATGCACAGCTGGCAGATGGCATTTATCATCTCCGGTGCATTGAGCTTTATCTGGGCGATGGCATGGCTGATTTTCTATAAACATCCACGCGACCAGAAGCATCTGACCGATGAAGAACGCGACTATATTATTAATGGTCAGGAAGCCCAGCACCAGGTGAGCACGGCGAAGAAAATGTCCGTTGGTCAGATCCTGCGTAACCGTCAGTTCTGGGGTATCGCGCTGCCGCGTTTCCTGGCAGAACCAGCCTGGGGTACTTTTAACGCGTGGATCCCGCTGTTCATGTTTAAAGTTTACGGCTTTAACCTGAAAGAGATCGCGATGTTCGCCTGGATGCCGATGCTGTTTGCTGACCTCGGTTGTATCCTCGGTGGTTACCTGCCGCCGCTGTTCCAGCGTTGGTTTGGTGTGAACCTGATCGTTTCCCGTAAGATGGTCGTAACGCTGGGTGCAGTGCTGATGATTGGCCCGGGTATGATCGGCCTGTTCACCAACCCGTATGTCGCAATTATGCTGCTGTGTATCGGTGGTTTTGCCCACCAGGCACTGTCTGGCGCGCTGATTACGCTCTCTTCCGATGTGTTTGGTCGTAACGAAGTGGCAACGGCGAACGGTTTAACCGGGATGTCCGCATGGCTGGCAAGTACGCTGTTTGCGCTGGTTGTCGGTGCACTGGCTGACACCATCGGCTTCAGCCCGCTGTTCGCAGTTCTGGCAGTATTTGACCTGCTGGGTGCGCTGGTTATCTGGACCGTATTGCAGAACAAACCGGCGATTGAGGTGGCGCAGGAAACACATAACGATCCCGCACCGCAACATTAACGTTTCGTGTAAGTTTTAGTTTCCCTTCAAAGCCGCCTTCTCAGGCGGCTTCATTGTTTATATAGACAAAAGCGTTTGTCCGGTTTGCAGGGTTAATTGATGGTTGGCAAGGAAGGCGTAAAGATTACCGACAATTTCCCCATGTAATATCCAGCCTGTTTGTCCATCACGCTAAATTTTTCTACTGCCAGCGTTAATGGCGTTGGCACACACATTACGGCATAGCGGATCCCTGGCAATACGACCGGACGCACACGTTTCAGGTTAATGCTGTTCCAGACCATATTTTCATTATTGCGCACATCAATTTGCCCACCGGTTTCCGGGTTGTACATTTTGACCCGGTAATCAATGCGTTCTCCCTCGTCGGTGGTGGTCCCTCCCTGACGATAGATAGAGAAGTAACCGTCTCTGCGCCCTGCGGCGGGTCGCCCTTCATCTTTGAGCATGATTTCATAACTGATGGCATTACCGTTAAAACCATCGTACAGGCACATGTCCAACATGGTCAGATCTTGCGCGTAGTTGCTGCCATTAACGCTCCCTGTTGGATGCAAGTCTAACTGCACCCGTGGCGTGGCGTGGGCGAACTCCGGGAAGAACACGTCGATATGGTTGGGGTCGAGAACATTAAGCTTAATATCAGCCTGATAATCTGTTGCCGGGTAGCTAAAATGGAGTTTAACTTTCCCTTCCCATAAACCGCCAATCGGCAGTTTCTTCATTTCTTCTTGCTCAATATACAGAGTTAAAACTTTTGTTTTAGCCAGATAACCAACGTTATTAATCGTATCTTTACATTGATAACCCGTCCCATCATCCAGCCTTTTCTTATCGTACCACCCCTTACACGGTCCGTCCTCCCACACCTGAACTGTCATATACCCTTTCAGTTTAACCGGCCAGCGCATACCGCTGCGTTTTTCAGTTAGATAAATTTGCACGACGGAAGTATTACCTGCTGATGTACAAGTCTGCTGTGAATCAGGGTAGCTACATTGAAAAAATGAAAATGTTGTACTGTAACTCACCTCCGGTGGGGGCTCCTCATTCCAGAAGTAATAATCCGCTCTGCCAGATGCCAAATCGTACGTAATTTCACTGGTCACGTTAGGAGCTGCCTGAACGCCAGTAACCGCACCACACAAGCCCAATATCGCCGCAATCAATCGATTTCTCATGGTGCAACCTCCCTTTGCGCCGTCTGAACGTTTCCACGTAATTTAGGCTGTTTCAACTGTGCCTGAACCTGAATGGACTCCGGTAATTGTGAATAAGTCACCACACTACATGTGACATCTCCGCTGTAACGAATGCTGGCGCGTTTCTTTACAACACTCAGCGGACACTTAAGGAATTGCTGCCCGGAAAGCAGATATAGCTCTTTTTCGCTACCGTTAATTTCAAGTGTAAATCCGCCATCTTCAGCTACCAGTAACATGGCGCTATTCAGACCAACCAGCGGGAATTTCTCTACCGATGCTGGTAATAACAAGCGACCGATATAGTTGTAATTAAAGCTGGCAGACACTTCGCGATAGCGCAGTTTGCCAGGCAACAACATTAATTCACGATTCCCCGCACCGTTAATGATGTTTGTTGTCCCTTGTTGATTGCCCTGGCTACTGTCGTTAACCTCAACAAAACCAGACTGAAATCCAGGATAAGGGAACAACACACTGTCGCTTTGACCAAGCTGCAACGTTCGGCTGCCTGCCACCCGCGCTTCGAGTTGCAGATCCTGACTCTCTTCATCCTGTTCAGAGAAGCCTTTCACATCCACCAATACCGCACCCAGCAAATCGTCTGTACCACTGGCACCCAAATTAACGCCATAGCGACTGACAGCCAGTGTAGAGCTGTAAGTCCCCGTAAAGGCCGAGAGATGATCATGATTCTTACGGTCATAACTGTCAGATACGGTAGCGTAGACATTTCCGTATTGACCATCCCAACGCCCGTTAACCGCGCTGTTTATGGTATCGGTGTTCAGGCCCCCAACGGTTACGCCAAGTTCTTTATGGCTGAATGAATCGTTATAAAAAGTATGGGATAACTGCCATGACGTTTGATCGCCATCCTGATCGCTATAACGATAATCCGTAGAAACATTGGTTGAATGGCTGTTGTTATTGCTGTCCATCGTTGGCGTGTCAGATAACGAAAACGATAAGTACAAGCCGTTGTCGTCGTTATCGCCACCGTTGTCATTACGATGGAAAACACCAACCGAAGTACTCAAGATCCAGTCACGCATCACAAAAGCGCGGGAAGCGCTAAGTTGTACAGTTTCGGAGATACTTTGCGCAGTTGTCTGGCGAAGATAGTTATTTTCAAAGCTCTGCTGTTTATCCCAACGCAAACTATCATCAGTGTTATTTTGTGTGCGGGAATAACCCAGCATCATATTCCAGCCGACAAAATTCTGTGAAACCGTCGCGGAAATACTTTCATAACAGCTTAAGGCGTTATAGCTCTCTCTGCTGTCGGTTGCACAAGCATCGCCGTCAGAGTTGGTCCGATAAAAGCCCAACGTCGGCCATCCCGAATTACTCCAGTTGGCCTGTTGCATATCACCTTTGCCGCCGTCATCGTTACGGAACACGCTGGCGCTGATTGCAAGATTCCCTGCCCCGCCTAAATTTGCCGTCCAGTCATTACCTAACTCGAAAGCACTCACATTATCGGCATTCGCCAGCCCTGCGTAGAGCTCATATTGCGGATGTAATGGCAGGCGTACCCCCAGTTGATAAGCTGAACTTTCATCATCAGAAGCCTGTGATGTAGTTTTACCTGCCTGTAAGAACCATTGCGCATTTCCGTCCGTCAGACCGCCTGTTTTGGTAAACGGTACTAGCTCGGTGCGGGTGAGTTGGTTATTTTCATAGACTTTTAACGCTACGCTATAGCTACCCGGCGGAAAGGAACTGGTATCAATAAATTGCGAACCACTATTGAGATAAAACGATCCCAGAAGTTGCTCATTACGATAAGCGTCAACACGAGAATTGCGCGAAAGCAGGACCATTACCGGGGTTCCCTGCTGGCTTTGCGCCTGGTTTAAATAGCTAAGAGTCGACCCGATACGCATCCCGTCGATTGCACCGAGTGGCAAAAAGTTAAAGGTAAAGTTCCCGCCTTGTGCATTAAATAGCGTGCGGTTGTCCATGCGCCCCGCCTGCACATAATAACGACGTAAAAAATCATAACGATAATAGAGATCGCTGACATCAGCATTACTGTCACTGACATCATCTGCATCATAACCGTTGAAATTCCAGTGTGCACCAATATAGCTATTTTCTGTTATTCCCAGCGCACCGTTTCCCTGAATAGACAACGATTGGTAATCATCCTGTGCCAGAACATTGATGTCTTGCTGATGTATAAAAGCGTTAACCGTATTTTTGTCTGGATTTAAATATAATGACTTCGCATCGAAAGCTGAATTCCATTGCGGATTAATAAACAACGTTGCCGAACTTTCTTCATCATTATAGATTATTTCCAGCGTATCGGTATTCAGAAAACCACACCCTGAGTCAGTACGTACATAACCGCAAGCCAATTCACCGTGGCGAGCTAGCGGCTGCGATAATTTTTCTTTCACTATATGCGCGATTTTCTGATCGTCGACATCCAGTTCCAGCTTGTTATATAAACTTGCTGGATCAAGAAATGTTACGGTATCAAGATTAACCATTGCATAATATTTACCGAGATTTTTCCCTGAAAAATAAACCTCGATATACTCCTGCTGTCCCTGAGCAATAACCTCAAACCCTGCGGGGATTTTGGTTAATGCCGCCTCTGCCGGGCTGAGACTCGCCAGGATCAAAAGAGCCAGTAATTTTTTATCCATGGCAATCCTGAAATCCATAACAAATACTAAAACAGTTAAAATAAAGGAGGGCTAGCCCCCCTTTGTTATGTGTTAATTCTGTTATCCGGATTAGATATCCTGAGACAGATAAATGCTTACTACGCCACGGTAGATACCTGTTTCCAGAACACCTTTGGTGGTTTGAGCAAACATCAGATTTTTAGCCAGAGAACCATTAGTTAACGCATCGGAAGCAAAGATTTTGGTTGCGGTAAAAGTGGTTGCCGCATCAGCTTTAATTTCTTCGCCGCCCCAGGTTACTGTCAGCGGAACAATCTTGCTAGCGTCCAGGCTTTGAACCAGTTGCGCCGGGGAAACTAACTGCATTTTTACATCTTTGGTAACGTCGTTAGACCAGATTTTGGTCATTAACTGGTAAGATTGCAGACCCTGACCCGGCAGATATTGCATTTCTACTGCTTTCGGCAGCGCAGTGTTATCGGTCTGTGTCATATCCAGAGCGGCATCAACGTTAGCCGTTACAGTGATATCCTTTTGTACTGCTAATGCGGAGCCTGCAACAGAAAACATCGCTGCGACCAGAAGAGATTTTGCAAATACCTTTTTCATTACTATTCCTTCGTTTATTACAATGATAATTAATGGACCGCCAGTTCAAACTCGCCATTATCTTTGGTGATCCAGTTATTATATTTGACAACGATTTTGTCGTAGCCAGATATGCTTTCAAGATTTCTTTCCTGACCAGGGAAGATATTTTTATTTACAGTCTGTATCTTACAATTTTCTTTGCTATTATTTTTACAATAAGCGATCGTTAAAATCTTTAAGCGTTGATTCCCTGCATTAACTAATTTTTGGGCAGCATTTACTTCTAACTTAGCAATAGGTTGCTGAGGTGGGACACTAACAACAATCCCCCAAATTAAGTTAACTGTTAACTGCATAGAGAGATCTTTTTTATCCGTGGCAACGTCATCAATACTGGGAACCGCTTCAAATTTAACGCGATAATTTTTTTCTTTTTGCTCTGGTTCCATTGCAACAAAGCGCACAGTCTTACTGCTACCCGCTGGCAGCGCAAACTTAGGCGGCATCACTACAAGATGAGTGGCATCTCCGGATTTTATTTCAACTTCCTGCTCTTGAGGCGTTGAAGGATTATCAATACGAAATACCGTCGCTTTTATATATTGAACTTCATTACTTTTAGATATTACGCGAACGTTACCTTCCCCCTGACTATTAATGGAAACAGCCATAGGATAAACAGTCATATTTGACTGTGCAAAAAAAGGAGCGAACACGAATAAAAGCGGCGTAAGCCGTGATAAGAGATTAATTTTCGCCACCATATAGATTTGATCTTACAATATTGATTCAAAAAAGTTAGTGCATTAGATGTGTATATTTATTGTAAGTCAACATGAAAAAGTATTTTTAGTTAATATTAAATTTAAAAGCGAAAAATTAACTTACTGAAATATAGCAATTTTCACAATAGAGACACTTCATTTTTAGGAATTTATAAATATTCACAATCTTGATTAAATACATTATTTCAATCATCAAATTTATATATCAACAATGGCATACCCATAAATAAAGTGGTATGATAACTTTGTCCGCATTCCACTCCGGGAGACGCATATGGAAATCACTGAACCACGCCGTTTGTATCAACAACTTGCCGCTGACCTGAAAGAGCGCATCGAACAGGGCGTCTATCTGGTGGGTGATAAACTGCCTGCCGAGCGCTTTATTGCCGATGAAAAGAACGTCAGCCGTACGGTAGTTCGTGAAGCCATCATCATGCTGGAAGTTGAAGGCTATGTCGAAGTGCGTAAAGGTTCAGGTATTCACGTGGTTTCCAACCAGCCGCGCCATCAGCAGGCTGCGGACAATAATATGGAATTCGCCAATTACGGTCCGTTTGAGTTGCTCCAGGCTCGCCAACTCATCGAAAGTAATATTGCCGAGTTCGCAGCAACTCAGGTAACGAAACAGGACATCATGAAATTGATGGCCATCCAGGAGCAGGCGCGCGGCGAACAATGCTTCCGTGATTCCGAGTGGGATTTGCAGTTCCATATTCAGGTAGCCCTGGCGACGCAGAACTCCGCCCTGGCGGCTATCGTTGAAAAAATGTGGACCCAGCGTAGCCATAACCCGTACTGGAAAAAACTGCACGAACACATTGATTCCCGTACCGTCGATAACTGGTGTGATGACCACGATCAAATCCTCAAGGCGCTGATTCGCAAAGATCCTCATGCTGCTAAGCTGGCAATGTGGCAGCACCTGGAAAACACCAAGATCATGTTATTTAACGAAACCAGCGACGACTTCGAGTTCAATGCCGACCGTTATCTGTTCGCCGAAAACCCGGTAGTGCATCTCGATACGGCCACCAGTGGCAGTAAATGAAATACCTGTCCGACAGGCGCTGCGACGCGCCTGTTTGTCTCGTCGGTAAGCGAAAAGTATAAAGTGTCAGCCTGTGTAAATCCTCTCGCCACCCTCCCCTGCATTCAGCAAAATCAGACTCCACGGACATGTAATTTTGATAACGAACAACGTTGACCTTTGTTACAATTAGATTCAATTTGAATTTATGTTTTTGAATGCTTTCTTATCTCACGATTTAACAGGGAATAGTTCAGGCTGTGTTGATGTATCAAACCCGCAGAACATACCAAAACAGCAATAACATTGCGGTAGTGCATCTTTTAAAACCAGCGTGGCGTTAACCGATTCACCAGGAATAATGAATGGAACTTTTGACCCAATTGCTGCAAGCCCTGTGGGCGCAGGATTTTGAAACCCTGGCCAATCCGTCGATGATTGGCATGTTGTATTTTGTCTTGTTTGTAATTTTGTTCCTTGAAAACGGCTTGCTTCCGGCGGCCTTTTTACCGGGCGACAGTTTACTGGTATTGGTCGGCGTGTTGATTGCGAAAGGCGCGATGGGCTATCCGCAAACGATTCTGCTGCTGACCGTTGCCGCCAGCCTCGGCTGCTGGGTCAGCTATATTCAGGGGCGATGGCTGGGCAATACCCGCACCGTACAAAACTGGCTATCTCATTTACCCGCGCATTATCATCAACGCGCACACCATCTTTTTCATAAACACGGTTTATCGGCGCTGTTAATTGGTCGCTTTATTGCGTTTGTCAGAACACTGCTGCCGACGATTGCCGGGTTATCAGGGCTGAATAACGCGCGCTTTCAGTTTTTCAACTGGATGAGCGGTCTGCTGTGGGTATTGATCCTGACAACTCTGGGTTACATGCTCGGCAAAACGCCGGTATTTTTAAAGTACGAGGACCAGCTGATGTCATGCCTGATGCTGCTCCCGGTGGTGCTGCTGGTGTTTGGCCTGGCAGGTTCTCTGGTCGTGTTATGGAAAAAGAAATATGGAAATCGGGGGTAAGGGATGCAAATACCTCGCATGTCGCTTCGCCAGCTAGCCTGGTCCGGCGCTGTTTTACTTCTGGTCGGCACGCTGTTGCTGGCCTGGTCCGCGGTTCGCCAGCAAGAGTCTACGCTGGCGATTCGTGCCGTTCATCAAGGCACAACGATGCCAGACGGTTTTTCAATCTGGCATCACCTTGACGCTCATGGCATTCCTTTCAAAAGTATCACCCCCAAAAACGACACTCTGTTAATTACCTTTGACTCCAGCGACCAGAGCGCCGCTGCAAAAGCGGTCCTCGACAGAACATTGCCCCAAGGCTACATCATTGCGCAGCAGGACAATAACAGTCAGGCTATGCAGTGGCTGACCCGGCTACGGGATAACTCTCATCGCTTCGGATAACTTCCTGTTATCCGAAACAGATCACTCACTTTGGTGATTTCACCGTAACTGTCTATGATTAATGAGGCGGTGGTTAACACTACCGCTTCGTTGTTTGGACAATCGTTCCTTTGTAATAGGTCCGAATCACAATGGAAGGTTCAAGAATGAAATACCGCATCGCTTTAGCTGTTTCTCTTTTTGCTCTTAGTGCTGGTAGTTATGCCACTACCCTGTGTCAGGAAAAGGAGCAAAATATCCTTAAGGAGATCAGCTATGCCGAAAAACACCAAAACCAGAATCGTATTGACGGTCTGAATAAAGCCCTGAGTGAAGTCCGGGCCAACTGTTCAGATAGCCAGCTGCGTGCCGATCATCAGAAGAAAATCGCAAAGCAGAAAGATGAGGTGGCGGAACGCCAGCAAGATTTAGCCGAGGCGAAGCAAAAAGGCGATGCCGATAAGATTGCCAAACGCGAACGGAAACTGGCAGAAGCGCAGGAAGAGCTGAAAAAGCTGGAAGCGCGCGACTACTAACTCACAATAGTCACTACTTACTCACCTGGAGAAAACTATGTCGAAAGAACACACTACGGAACATCTGCGTGCTGAGTTGAAATCCCTTTCCGATACGCTGGAAGAGGTGCTTAGCTCATCTGGCGAGAAGTCGAAAGAAGAGTTGAGTAAGATTCGTAGCAAAGCGGAGCAGGCACTGAAACAGAGCCGTTATCGCCTGGGTGAAACCGGTGATGCCATCGCCAAACAAACCCGTGTCGCGGCGGCGCGTGCCGATGAGTATGTGCGTGAAAATCCATGGACGGGCGTGGGCATTGGCGCTGCAATCGGTGTAGTGCTCGGCGTTCTGCTGTCGCGTCGTTAATTATGGCGGACACTCATCACGCGCAAGGGCCCGGTAAAAGCGTTCTGGGCATCGGGCAGCGAATTGTTTCCATCATGGTTGAAATGGTGGAAACACGTCTGCGGCTGGCGGTGGTTGAGCTGGAAGAGGAAAAAGCTAATCTCTTTCAACTTTTACTGATGCTGGGCCTGACGATGCTTTTCGCTGCATTTGGTCTTATGAGCCTGATGGTGCTAATTATTTGGGCGGTTGATCCGCAATATCGCCTGAATGCGATGATTGCCACCACCGTGGTGTTGCTGCTACTGGCACTGATTGGCGGTATCTGGACGTTACGTAAATCGCGTAAATCCACCTTGCTGCGCCATACACGCCATGAGCTGGCAAACGATCGGCAGCTGCTCGAGGAGGAGTCCCGTGAGCAGTAAAGTCGAACGTGAACGACGTAAGGCGCAACTGCTTAGCCAGATCCAGCAACAACGGCTGGATCTTTCTGCCAGTCGTCGTGAATGGCTGGAGGCAACAGGCGCTTACGATCGTCGCTGGAATATGCTGCTAAGTCTGCGCTCCTGGGCGCTGGTTGGCAGTAGCGTGATGGCGATCTGGACGATTCGCCATCCTAATATGCTGGTCCGCTGGGCCAGACGCGGTTTTGGCGTATGGAGCGCCTGGCGTCTGGTTAAAACGACCCTCAAGCAGCAACAGCTTCGCGGTTAACTTCCCTCTGGCCGGAGCCATTCCGGCCTTACCCATCAAATTTTTTGAAGATTTTTGACAGTTTTCCTTGCTAACAATCATCATTCACCACGTTTATGATTCTCTCCATCGACAGCAACGACGCTAATACCGCGCCCTTGCACAAAAAAACAATCAGCAGCCTGAGTGGCGCAGTGGAGAGTATGATGAAAAAATTAGAAGATGTTGGTGTACTGGTAGCACGCATTTTAATGCCGATTCTGTTTATTACCGCTGGCTGGGGAAAAATTACTGGCTACGCGGGTACCCAACAATATATGGAAGCAATGGGCGTCCCGGGTTTTATGCTGCCGCTGGTGATTCTGCTTGAGTTCGGTGGTGGTCTGGCAATCCTGTTCGGTTTCCTGACTCGCACCACTGCCCTGTTTACTGCGGGCTTTACGCTGCTGACGGCATTTTTATTTCACAGCAACTTTGCTGAAGGCGTCAACTCGCTGATGTTCATGAAAAACCTGACAATTTCTGGCGGATTCCTGCTGCTGGCAATTACCGGTCCGGGCGCGTATAGCATCGACCGCCTGCTGAATAAAAAGTGGTAAGCACGCGCTATACTTAACGATAAAAAACGAGGAGGAAGCTCCTCGTTTTTGCTATTGGAGGAGAGAAAAATGGGTCAACTGATTGACGGCGTCTGGCATGACACCTGGTACGATACCAAATCTACCGGCGGTAAATTTCAACGTTCAGCTTCCGCATTTCGTAACTGGCTCACTGCCGATGGCGCTCCTGGCCCCACTGGCACAGGCGGTTTTATCGCAGAGAAAGATCGTTATCATCTCTATGTTTCACTCGCCTGCCCGTGGGCGCACCGCACGCTGATCATGCGCAAACTCAAAGGACTGGAACCGTTTATTTCCGTTTCCGTAGTGAACCCGCTGATGCTGGAAAACGGCTGGACCTTTGATGACAGTTTTCCGGGAGCAACCGGAGACACGCTCTATCAACATGAATTTTTGTATCAGCTTTATCTCCACGCCGATCCCCACTACAGCGGACGAGTTACTGTTCCCGTGCTGTGGGACAAAAAGAACCACACCATCGTCAGCAACGAATCAGCAGAAATCATCCGCATGTTTAATACCGCGTTTGATGCGCTGGGCGCGAAAGCGGGTGATTACTACCCACCAGCCCTGCAAACGAAAATTGACGAACTTAACGGCTGGATTTATGACACCGTTAACAACGGCGTGTATAAAGCTGGTTTTGCCACCAGCCAGCAAGCCTACGACGAAGCGGTGGAGAAAGTGTTTGAATCGCTGGCGCGACTGGAACAGATTTTAGGTCAGCATCGTTACCTGACCGGCAACCAGCTAACCGAAGCCGATATTCGCCTGTGGACCACGCTGGTCCGTTTTGATCCAGTGTATGTGACCCACTTCAAGTGTGATAAGCACCGCATCAGCGATTACCTTAATCTGTATGGCTTCCTGCGCGATATCTACCAGATGCCGGGAATTGCCGAAACAGTCAATTTCGATCACATCCGTAATCATTACTTCCGCAGCCATAAGACCATCAACCCTACGGGGATTATTTCAATTGGTCCGTGGCAGGATCTCGATGAACCGCATGGACGAGATGTTCGCTTCGGTTAAAAAAAGGCACCTTACGAGGTGCCTCTGATAATTAGCTAAGTGCATGTTGTTCATGTCGGATGCGGCGTGAACGCCTTATCAAACCTACAAAACATTTATATTCAAAATGTTGCAATGACCGCGCAGGCCAGATAAGCGTAGCGCATCTGGCGATTTTGCGCTTGTCATCAGTCTTAGCACGCCTTCATAGCCCTTTATTAATTCCTTGAACGAATATTTACTGCCATTTCATTCACGTCTATTCTTAATTTGCTGCTTTAAAAACAAGTGATTGAGCAAAATTGAGGCAAAAATGGACTGGTATCTGAAAGTACTAAAAAATTATGTCGGTTTCCGGGGTCGTGCGCGGCGCAAAGAGTACTGGATGTTTATTCTGGTCAACATCATCTTTACGTTCGTGCTGGGGCTGCTGGATAAAATGTTAGGCTGGCAACGCGCTGGTGGCGAAGGCATCCTGACGACAATCTACGGTATTCTGGTGTTTTTACCGTGGTGGGCAGTTCAGTTCCGCCGCCTGCACGACACCGACCGCTCGGCGTGGTGGGCACTGCTATTCTTAATCCCGTTTATCGGCTGGCTTATTATCATCGTCTTTAACTGCCAGGCGGGTACGCCAGGCGAGAACCGCTTTGGACCAGATCCAAAACTGGAACCTTAAAACAAATCTGCTCGCCGGATGTCTGACTCATCCGGCTTTTATCATCATGTTAATGAATGAATAATTTACTAATGTTTATTTAAAATATTTCAATGTCGTTATATAAATTACCTATAAAAAATAACCATGTATTTATCTTAAATATCAAAACCTTTATAACATCCGAAAAAGAAAGATACGAATAGCATTTACACAATACCCGGAATAGACTTTCATCACTTTTAATTAAAGGGATGTTTTTATGCAGTGGTATTTGTCCGTATTAAAAAATTATGTTGGTTTCTCTGGTCGCGCACGTCGTAAAGAGTACTGGATGTTTACTCTGATTAACGCCATCGTCGGCGCTATTATCAATGTCATTCAATTGATTTTAGGTCTGGAGCTTCCATATCTGTCTATGCTTTATTTGCTGGCAACCTTCCTTCCCGTCCTTGCGCTTGCTATCCGTCGCTTACACGATACCGACCGTTCAGGTGCCTGGGCCTTGCTCTTTTTTGTTCCGTTTATTGGCTGGCTCGTGCTTCTGGTTTTTTTCTGCACAGAAGGTACTTCTGGCAGCAATCGTTACGGAAACGATCCGAAGTTTGGTTCAAATTAATCTTAGAATTGGGGCGATATTTCGCCCCTTTTTATTAACAATAATAAATATTATTTTCCGTTAAAAAGTTTGGGAATTTCCCGCAGACACCAGGATTTCGCTTCCCCCATACTGTCACGACGCCAGGCCATAATAATATCGATCTCGCTGGTCGATTCCGGGCTGACGACACGCAACCGCCCTTCCGCAATATCTTTTTCGACCATAGGATACGGCATCGTCGCCACGCCAAGCCCCGCCAGTAATGCCTGACGTTTATCTTCAATCGTGCTCACCGTTAAGCGCGGCTGTTTGTCCAGCAGCTGTACGGTCAACACCGGGCGCTCACGAGCGGTATCCGCCACCGCAATTCCACGATATTTCACACGCGTCACTTCAGATAACGGTTCCGGCTCCTGATGAATCGGGTGATCAGGCGCGGCAACGTAGACGTTCATTAACGTATAGAGCTTGCGCGAGTTGATCTCCGACGAGGAACGAAAATGCATATCCGGCGCGATAACAATATCCGCCCGCCCCTGCTCCAGCCGTTCCCACGCCCCCGCCAGCACTTCTGTGATGATTGCCAGTTGGGTATTGGCTTTTGCCGCCAGTTTGTCGATTAACGGGAAAAAGGCAGGTGTCGGTACCAGCGCTTCGGTCACAATGGTGAGATGCGTTTCCCAACCGCGCGCGAGAGCTTCCGCATCAGTAGTCAGTTTATCTGCGGCTTCCAGCAAAACGCGCCCTCGCTCCAACAACATCCTCCCGACATTGGTGAATTTGGTACGATGGCCCGAGCGGTCAAACAGCACCACATCCAGCTCTTCTTCCAGTTTTTGCATGGTGTAGCTAAGTGCGGAAGGCACGCGTCCCAGCTCATCCGCCGCCGCCGCAAAACTGCCCCGGCGATCGATCGCATCCATAACCCGTAGTGCTTCCAGCGTTAATGCCCTTTCTTTGGCCATTTCGTTCTCATTCAGGAAATTTGAACATACCGGGCAGAATATCTGGCTAACAATGTAGCGTCCAGCCCCTTACCATAAAAGGAAGTAAAGAGAGGTCAAGAATTATGATTACTACCCGAACTGCCAGGCAGTGTGGACAAGCAGACTACGGATGGTTGCAGGCCCGGTATACTTTTTCCTTTGGACACTACTTCGACCCGAAATTGTTAGGCTATGCCTCCCTGCGTGTGCTTAACCAGGAAGTGCTGGCCCCAGGTGCCGCCTTTCAGCCGCGAACCTATCCCAAAGTCGATATTTTAAATGTGATTCTGGATGGAGAAGCAGAGTATCGCGACAGCGAAGGCAATCATGTTCAGGCCAGCGCCGGTGAGGCGTTGCTGCTCTCTACCCAGCCGGGTGTCAGCTATAGCGAACACAATCTCAGCAAAGACAAACCGTTAACACGAATGCAGCTTTGGCTGGACGCCTGCCCGCAGCGAGAGAATCCGCTGATTCAAAAGCTGGCGCTTAATATGGGCAAGCAGCAATTAATCGCCTCGCCAGAGGGTGCGATGGGAAGCCTGCAATTACGCCAGCAAGTGTGGCTGCACCATATCGTGCTCGACAAAGGCGAAAGTGCGAATTTCCAGTTGCATGGGCCACGCGCGTATTTGCAATCGATTCACGGGAAATTTCATGCGCTTACGCATCATGAAGAGAAAGCGGCGCTGACCTGCGGTGATGGGGCGTTTATTCGTGACGAGGCTAACATTACGCTGGTTGCCGATTCCCCACTGCGCGCTTTGCTGATAGATTTGCCTGTCTAGTTGTTTTTACAGGGAGATGATGATGAGTAAAAAATCGGCCAAAAAGCGCCAGCCAGTGAAGCCCGTGGTGGCGAAAGAACCTGCTCGCACCGCCAAAAATTTTGGCTATGAAGAGATGTTGAGCGAGCTGGAAGCCATCGTCGCGGATGCTGAAACGCGTTTAGCCGAGGATGAAGCTACCGCGTAAAGACAGGTTGCCGGATGCGGCGAAAACGCCTTATCCGGCCTACAAAATCCAACAACATTAACGAATTAAACAACCCGTAGGCCGGATAAGATGCGCCAGCATCGCATCCGGCACGATACCCAAAACCTGGCGTTTATCTGGCCTTGCTCGCCATAATCTCGATAATCTGCCGATCCGTTTGCTGCATCGAATGGCTTGCTAACGCACACAGGTTGGCAATCGACTGCTCAACATCATGCGCCACGATCCCTTCATTGCCGGTCACGGCGGTATCATCCAGCGCCATTAACACCGCTTTCCACGCAGCCGAAGCACTGGTCGAAACCTTCATCGCACAGCTGTTCGACGCTCCATCGCAAATCATGCCGCTGACATCGCCGATCATACTGCTGATCGCCATCGAGATAGTTTCATAACGCCCATCCACCAGCCATGCCATCCCGGCGGCGGCCCCCATTGCTGCGGTCGTTGCGGCACAAAGTGCAGACAAACGCGGTAACTGGTTATGGATGTAAATTGCGCTCAAATGCGAAAGCATCAGCGCACGCGCCAGCCGTTCATCATCCGCTCCGAAGTGTTCTGCTACCACCACCACAGGCATTGTTGCGGTGATCCCCTGGTTACCCGAGCCAGAGTTACTCATTGCCGGAAGCGTAGCGCCGCCCATACGCGCATCGGATGCCGCGCTGGTACGAATCACAATGGATGAAGAGAGATCTTTCGCCAGCAAACCGCGCGCGCACTGTTTTTCCAGCGTCGCGCCAATATGCAGCCCCCACTTACCGCTCAAACCTTCCTGCGATAACGCACAATTTAGCTTCGCAGAATCGAGAATAAAGCGGATCGCCGCAAACGGGACTTCATTGACGAACTTCAGGATCTCAGCCAGCGTCGTTCTGGAAAGCACCGTCAGCGGAGACTCTTGCTCGCCCTCTGCCACACACGCCTGCTGGGTAAACACCACACCATCGTGCGTCTCAATATGCACAATGTTGGTATGCCCGCCGACGATGGTGACACACGCCCACTTCTCACCGTTCCAGACTTTGGCGCGTGAGAAGAGGATTTCATTGCAAGGTTCCTGGATCTTAACGGAGACTTTCCCCGCCGCCAGCAGTGCTTTGGCATCGGCAATTGCCTGCGCAGTTGCGTCTTTCAGCACTTCCAGCCCGGCGTTGGCATTTCCACCTAACGCCCCCAGCGCCGCCGCAATCGGCAGCCCCACCATTCCCGTGCCGGGAACGGTGACGCCCAGACCGTTCTTCATCAGATTTGGCGAAACCCAGGCTTCTACACGTTCAACCGGACCTTCCAGTTCTGCCGCAGCAACCGCCGCCGCCAGCGCCAGTGAAATCGGTTCAGTACATCCCAGCGCCGGTTTTACTTCCTCCTGAACGGCGAGGATGTAACGCTGCCATAACGGATTTAAAGTCGAATCAAACATATTAAAAACCTTAAAATTTCAGGTAAATCAAGAAAATGCCAGGAACGGAGAAACACAAAGCAACAAACCAGTGACGATAATCAGGTACAGAGACATCCCTTTGTATTTGTGCAATGCCGGTACTTTGTAAACCAGCCACGCCGGGATCAGGCACCCTACCATGCCGAAAATCGGGCTACAGATAGAGGTGAAGCTCAACACCGGTGCGTTCAGTACGATGGCGCTCCAGGCCAGCAAAATGGCGAAAATCATGATGCCGCGCTGAACAAGATTTTCGTTAATCTTCTCGGCAGGCATCTTGCGACGCAGGATGTTCATTACGATCCCTTGCGTTGCTTCGCGAAAGCCTAAATAGACGCCAAAGAATGCAGTCATGACAGCAAAGATATTGAGAATGACGCTGACCACTTTCACCCACGCTGCGCCGTCACCGCTAATAAACTGTGCGGCAATCGCCAGCGCGGAAATATTCTGCTCGTAGGCTTTTACCGCTTCGTCATGTCCCATCGCCAGCGTGAACGACACGGCGTAGAAAAAGACGGTGACAAACAAAATGCCAAACGCGATATTCATTGCCCGCAATGCTTTATGCCGCGCCACTTCAATGGATTTTTCCCGCGAGCGATAAGAGATCACCATCGGGCTTAACGTCTGAATAAACAGAATCGACGTCAGGGTAAACGGCAGCGTAATAATGGCGTTTTTCACCAGCAGCCCCAGCGGCGGTAGCGAACCGACGTTATACAGATGCCACATTCCCACCATCGACACGCCCAGCGCCGCGACCACCAGCAGCTTGGTCAGCACCATGCCGGTCGAAATTTTGAATAACAATTTCTCGCCGCGTGAGGAGATCGCCACCAGAATGCAAATCAGTACCAGACCATAAAAGGGACTGTCTGACAGCAACCCTTCCGTCACGCCGAAGGTATGCAGGTAGGAAGCACTATCGTTGGTGATGGCGGTGGAATAGACGAACATCCAAATCACCAGCATTACGAAATAGAGCGCACCTAACAGGATGCCCCAGTTTTTACCTAAATAACCGCTAATGACACTCGGGTAATCTTTACATTCTGGTGATTCTGCCAGCGTATTAATAAACAACCGCTGAAACAGATACATTGCCGGGTAACCAATCACCGATGAGAGCAAAAATACCCACAATCCCATCAAACCGACCTGCACCGGGAGAAAAACAATCCCCGCGCCAATCGCCATCCCGATACTCATAATCACCCAGCCGGTGTCAGTACTGTCGAATTTGATCGCTTCTCGCCACTCGCTCTCACTCATTCCAGCACGACCCGCCGGGGTCGAAGCGTCTGCAATGACGCCTTTATTCGATGCAATTTCCATAATTTCTCGCTCAAAATTTTGTAGGGCTTATTATTTTTTTCCGAGCCGCATCAAGGCGATATGCGGTCTACGTTTTTGCAGGCGAGTTATTAGAATAAAGAAATGATACGCGCGAGGTCAGAGAAAATCTTCACAATCAAGACTTTGAAATAACGGAGATGGATAAGAATTTTCTACTAAATTAATCGCAAGAGAATATTCATTCTCTATTTGCGGCAGATCACAAAAAAAAGGTGCACATTTGTGCACCCAAGGATGAAAGCTGACAGCAATGTCAGCCGCAGACCACTTTAATGGCCAGTCCTCCGCGTGATGTTTCGCGGTATTTATCGTTCATATCTTTGCCGGTTTCATACATCGTCTCGATCACTTTATCGAGTGAAACACGCGGTGCCGAGGTGCGGCGCATCGCCATCCGCGCGGCGTTTACTGCTTTCACGGCATTAATGGCATTACGTTCAATGCACGGGATTTGTACCTGTCCGGCAACCGGATCGCAGGTCAGCCCAAGGTTATGCTCCATCGCGATTTCCGCCGCATTGCATACCTGCGCCGGACTGCCGCCCAGTAGTTCAGTTAACCCTGCCGCCGCCATTGAACAGGCCACGCCAATCTCCCCCTGACAGCCGACTTCCGCGCCAGAGATGGAGGCGTTCATTTTATACAGCGCGCCAATAGCCCCCGCGGCCAGAAAATAGCGGGCAATTGACCGCTCGTTTACCGGACGACGGAACTTATCGTAATAAGCCAGTACTGCCGGAATAATGCCGCACGCACCGTTAGTCGGTGCCGTTACCACGCGCCCGCCAGCTGCGTTTTCTTCACTAACCGCCAGCGCGTACATGTTGATCCAGTCGATGACATTCATCGGATCGTTAGAGATGTTATCGCTGGAAACCAGCTGACGACGCAGCGCTACGGCACGGCGCGGCACATTGAGCGGACCAGGCAGCACGCCTTCAGTGTTCATCCCACGTTCAATACCGTCATGCATCACTTGCCAGATACGGGCAAAACCGGCGTCAATTTCCGCTTTGCTGCGCAGCGCTAGCTCGTTGTGCATCATCAGACCAGATATAGACAGGCCGTTGTAATCACACATTTTCAGCAGTTCACCTGCTGAGTGGAAATCGTAAGGTACGGACGTTTCGACATCGTGCGACAGGCCGAAGTGTTCTTCTTCGACAATAAACCCGCCGCCGACAGAGTAATAGGTTTTACTTAATAGCTCTTCCTGTCCCTTCCAGGCAGTGATCCGCATTCCGTTCTCATGGCGAGGCAACATTTCGGGATGGAAGATAATGTTCTTTGCTACAGGAAAATCAACAATATGCGCACCAGATGCCACTGGCAGCCGCCCGCTGCGCGTTACTAACTCTATAAATGCAGGGATCTCATCAATGACAACATCCTGCGGACTGTTTCCTGCCAGTCCCATGATGATGGCGACATCCGTGGCATGGCCTTTGCCCGTCAGTGACAACGACCCGTACAGATCGACCACAATATGGCTCGTCGCGGTTAATAAGCCGCTACTTTCCAGCCGATCAATAAAACTTTTTCCGGCATTCATTGGCCCCACGGTATGCGAACTGGAGGGACCAATCCCAATTTTGAAAATATCGAATGCACTAATCATATCCACACCCTCGGATTGCCGTTCAGTGAAGTGGAGCGGAACGACCTTACGACCGTCCCGCTCACGAGGCTTTACGCACTACGTACTGCGATGGCTTCAATTTCCAGCTTCACATCTTTCGGCAAACGCGCGACCTGCACACAGCTCCGGGTCGGATAGGTCGCCTGATGCTCATCGAAGAACTGCTTATAGACTTCGTTGATGGTGGCAAAATCATTCAGATCGGTGATAAACACGGTCATCTTGATGATATCGCCCACGCTCAGCCCGGCAGCAACCACGATCGCTTTGACGTTTTCGAGGCTTAAACGCGCCTGATCTTGCACATCAGCCGGGATCTCACCGGTCTGTGGGCAAACCGGTATTTGCCCGGAGGTGAAGACCATGCTGCCTAAATCAACGCCCTGAACATAAGGGCCGATTGCGCCTGGGGCACGTTGCGTTTCGATAATCTTTTTCATACATCCTCCGGCGTCAGAGCGCCTGGGTAAAGGTACGTGAAATAACATCCTGTTGCTGTTCACGGGTCAGTGCGTTGAAGCGCACGGCGTAGCCAGAGACACGGATTGTCAGGTTAGGATATTTTTCCGGGTGCTCGATGGCATCCAGCAGCATTTCCCGATTCATTACGTTGACGTTGAGGTGTTGACCGCCTTCGACATCCGCTTCGTGGTGGAAATACCCATCCAGCAGGCCGACAAGGTTGGTTTTACGTACTGGATCTTCTTTGCCCAGCGCCGCAGGAACGATTGAGAAGGTGTACGAGATCCCATCTTTGGCGTAGGTGAACGGCAGTTTCGCCACCGACGTCAATGAGGCCACGGCACCTTTGCGGTCACGACCATGCATCGGGTTAGCGCCCGGCGCGAACGGTGTTCCGGCGCGACGACCGTCCGGCGTATTACCGGTTTTCTGGCCGTACACCACGTTAGAAGTGATAGTCAGAATCGACTGGGTAGGGACGGCGTTGCGATAGGTTGGCAGCGCTTTAATTTTCTTCATAAAGCGTTCAACCAGGTCGCAGGCAATGCTGTCTACGCGCTCGTCGTTGTTGCCGTACTGCGGATATTCACCGTCGATTTCAAAGTCCACCGCCAGGCCGTTTTCGTCACGGATTGGTTTCACGCGGGCATATTTGATGGCAGACAGGGAGTCCGTCGCCACCGACAGGCCCGCGATGCCGCATGCCATAGTGCGATAGACATCACGATCGTGCAGCGCCATCAGCGAAGCTTCGTAGCTGTACTTGTCGTGCATGTAGTGAATGATATTCAGCGCGCTGATGTACTGCACCGCCAGCCAGTCCATGAAGTGATCGAGGCTGTCCATCACTTTGTCGTAATCCAGCACGTCGTCCATCAGCGGTGCTGTTTTCGGCCCGACCTGAATCTTCAGCTTCTCATCCACCCCGCCGTTAATTGCGTAGAGCAGCGTTTTCGCCAGGTTAGCGCGTGCACCAAAGAACTGCATTTGCTTACCAATCACCATTGGGCTGACGCAGCAGGCAATCGCGTAATCGTCGCTGTTGAAGTCAGTACGCATCAGATCGTCATTTTCATACTGCAAGGAAGAGGTGACGATCGACACCTGCGCGGCATATTTTTTGAAGGCAATCGGTAATTCTTCCGACCAAAGAATGGTCAGGTTAGGTTCCGGTGCCGGCCCCATAGTGTGCAGGGTGTGCAAATAGCGGAAGGAGTTTTTGGTCACCAGCGTACGACCGTCCAGCCCCATCCCGCCGATCACTTCCGTCGCCCAGATTGGGTCGCCGGAGAACAGCGAATCAAATTCCGGTGTACGCAGGAAGCGTACCATACGGATCTTCATGATGAAGTGATCGATCAGTTCCTGTGCCTGCTGCTCATTGAGTACGCCAGCTTTAAAGTCGCGCTCAATGTAGATATCGAGGAACGATGCCGTGCGGCCCAGCGACATCGCGCCGCCATTTTGCGATTTCACTGCCGCCAGATAAGCGAAGTAGAGCCACTGCACCGCTTCCTGCGCATTCTGCGCCGGGCGAGAGATATCAAAGCCATATTTCGCCGCCATTTCCTGAATCTGCAACAGCGCATGACGATGCTCTGCCAGCTCCTCACGCAGACGGATGGTGGCTTCCAGATCCTCGCCTTTTTCCAGACGAGACTGGAGATCGGCAAATTGCAGTTCGCGTTCACGTACCAGATAACTGATGCCATACAGCGCTACGCGGCGATAGTCACCGATAATGCGCCCACGGCCATAGCCATCTGGTAAACCGGTCAGCACGCCAGATTTACGGCAGCGCAGCATATCCGGTGAGTAAACATCAAATACGCCCTGGTTATGGGTTTTACGCAGATCGGTAAACAGATATTCAAATTCACTGTCCATTTCTCGGCCATAGGCGTGGAATGAACTTTTAATCATATTAATGCCACCGAACGGGTGTAGCGCACGTTTCAACGGCGCATCCGTTTGCAGGCCAACAATTTTTTCCAGCGGCTGGTTAATATATCCCGCATCATGAGCGGTAATTGTGGTGGCAATATTGGTATCGAAATCAACCGGCGCGTGGGTTGCATTTTCGATACGGATGCCTTCCATTACTTTTTCCCACAATTCCGTGGTGGCAGGCGTCGCTTCGGCGAGGAAAGATTCATCGCCTTCATACGGTGTATAGTTATGTTGAATAAAATCGCGGACATTAATTTCGTTTTTCCAGTCCGTACCTTTAAAGCCAAGCCATGCGTCGGCGTACAGCTTATCGCTGGTATCAATATCTACCTTCATGAAAAATAATCTCGCTACAATACTTCAACTAAATTATGCAAATTCTGCGGGCGCGTTAACTTTGCCTAAATGAATGGCATCCAAAGCAATCATTTTTTCTTCGTTAGTCGGAATAACGGCACAAATGACACGCGCATTTTCACTGGAAACAATTCGCTCACCACAGGAGTTAGAGCGATTATTCATTTCTGTATCAATCTCTAAGCCTAATACAGCCAAATGTTCCATGACCAGACGACGAATTAAGCTTGAATTCTCTCCTATTCCGCCGGTGAATATAATTCCATCCAGGCGACGTAATGAAGCTGCGTGTCCGGCAATATGACGGGCAATTCGGTGAACAAAGGTTTTAATTGCCAGTTGCGCGCGTTCGTGACCTTCATGCCAGGCTTTTTCCAGAACACGTAAATCCGAAGAAAGACCGGAAATACCTAATAATCCCGACTCTTTATTCACTACGCGTTCCAGGTCACCCAGGCTCTGGTTGGTTTGGCTGGCGACCCAGGACATCGCACCAAAGTCGACATCGCCACTGCGGGTACCCATCATCAAGCCTTCCAGCGGCGTCATTCCCATTGAGGTATCAACACTCTGACCGTTGCGAACCGCGCAGATTGACGCGCCATTGCCAAGATGCGCCACAACCAGGCCGGAGTCATCTTCCGCCAGATTCAGCAGCGAATGTGCGCGCTGGGAAACATAGCGGTGCGACGTGCCGTGGAAACCATAACGGCGTACACCTAACTCTTCATAATATTTCCACGGCAGGCCGTATAAATAAGCTTCCGGAGCCATCGTCTGGTGGAAACTGGTATCAAATACCGCCACCTGAGTTACGCCCGGAAATAATTGCTGCGCCGATTCAATACCACTTAAATTGGCGTAATTATGCAGGGGTGCCAGTGGAGAAATGCGACGGATATTATCAATGACTTCATCGGTAATAATGGCGGACTCGGTAAAAATACTGCCGCCGTGAGCGATGCGGTGGCCAATTAAGGCCACACTGTCATTTAAATTCCGTTTTTCCAGTTCAAATGCAATTGCCTTCAATGCACCTTCGTAGCTGTGGTGAGCCAGCGGTGCTGGCTCTCCCCCATTTACGGATAAGAATGCATTTTCCGAGTTAATACCGTCGGCAATACCTGACATTAATACTTCACAGTCGCTGGCATCGAGCACGGAAAACTTAATCGAAGACGAACCACAGTTAATAACCAAAACAACCGGAAATTCATTCATCTCTTTTCTCATCCTGAGTTACGGATTAAAACAGTTTGTATACGATGTTCAGGATGGTCAGCAGACCAATCACGGTAACAAACACGTTATCCAGACGACCACGGTATTTCGCCAGAGACGGCGCTTTACGGATGGCATACATCGGCAACAGGCACAGCAGGGATGCGATAATCGGTGCGCCCATGGCTTCAATCAGGTCAAGGATGTTCGGGTTGGCGTAGGCAACAACCCAGGTGGAGCCCATGATGAAGATCATGCTGATAGTGTTCAGTTTACCCAGCGACACTTTAGTTTTGTCGCCTTTATAACCAAACTTCAGGACCAGGCCATTCAGACCTTCCAGCGTTCCCAGATAGTGACCGAAGAAAGATTTGAAGATAGCCACGAGTGCGATGATGGAAGCCGCATATTCCAGTGTAATCGCGAACGTTGTTTTGGTACCGGTCATGGACGCAAAGTGGTTAGCCAGATAAGAAAGCACTGGAATATTCTGCGCTTTGGCTTCCGCCATGTTGGCCGGAGACAGAGTAAACAGGCAGCTAAAGGCAAAGAACATCACCACTGCAACCATCAGCATGCTGGCACGAGAAATGATTTGGGAACATTTACGTTCGGTGAAGTCGCGACCGAAGTCTTTCTCATACTCTTCACGCTTAGAAACCACGAAGGAAGAGACGATTGGCGAGAAGTTAAAGGAGAAAACCATGATGGAAATCCCCAGCCAGACAGTGATCAGGATACCGTCATGACCGGTTAACGACAGCGAACCGAGGTCAACCTGGTCGATAACTGCAGAGTTCCAGTAAGGGATCAGCGACAAAGAAATCAGCACCAGGCTGGCGATAAACGGCCATACCAGGTAGCTCATCACTTTAACCATCAGATCCTTACCAAACCAGATGACGAAAGCCATCAGCAGCAACAGGAACAGCGCCACAAAGCCGCGATTCAGCGGTGCAAAGCCGAGCTGGTTTTCCCAGAACGTCATAAAGGTATTGGTAATAGTAACGCCATAAATCCACAGCAGTGGGCAAATCGCGAAGAAGTACAGGAACGTGATAACCACGCCGCCAGTTTTACCAAAATGCTCTTCCACCGTTTCCGTAATGTTGCCGGAAGGGTTAGAGCCAGAAAGACACAGACGCGCCAGCGCCCGGTGGCAATAAAACGCGATGGGGTATGCCAATACCAACATCAGAAGAATCGGGATCAGTCCGCCAAAACCTGCGCGGATAGGGAAGAACAGCACCCCGGCGCCGATTGCCGTACCAAACAAGCCTAACGTCCATGTGGTATCTGATTTACGCCAGGACGATTGTTTTGTCTGGCTGGATACAATGCTATCTGAAGTACTCATATCCTATCCTCAACGAATTAATTAAGCGTCAACGAAACCGGTGATTTGAGAGACGCGAGAAAGATCGATATTGCCGCCGGAAATAATACTGACGGTTTTTCTGTTTTGAATATATTGGTCTAATTTACCGCTTAATAATGCAGCACATGCCAGAGCGCCTGCGCCTTCGGTGACGACTTTATTGCGCTGAATTAAGGCAATCATACTGTTTCTGATTTCGTCTTCGCTGACCAGCACGATGTCATCGACTAATTCACGAACGATTTCGTAAGTTAAATTACCCGGGCGGGAGACATCACAACCATCCGCCAGGGTGCCGGTAGTTCGGTGCGTGGTTATTTCTCCGGAGTGGAAAGAAGCCGCCATGCCGTGAACGTTTTCAGACTGTACGCCAATAACACGAATGGTCGGGTTAATAGATTTAATTGCCACCGCAATACCAGCAATTAAACCGCCACCACCAATTGGCACAATCACGTTATCGACATCATAGAGATCTTCCATAATTTCCAGACCAATCGTTCCCTGGCCAGCAATCACTTTCGGATCATCGTAAGGTGGGATAAAAATACGGCCTTCCATTTCGACAATTTCGCTCACTTTAGCGATAGTGTCGTTGAAGTTATCACCATGCAGAACGACTTCTGCGGAGTAGTCGCACGTTGCCGCTACTTTGGATTTTGGCGCACCTTTTGGCATCACCACTTTACCGTCGATACCCAGCATCGCGCAGGAGAGGGAAACCCCTTGCGCATGGTTGCCCGCAGAACAGGCCACCACGCCTTTGCGTTTTTCCGCATCGGTCAGTGAACTTAATTTATTAAATGCGCCACGAATTTTAAATGAACCCGTACGCTGCATATTTTCAAACTTCAGGAATATTTCACCTTTGCAACGTTCACTAAAATAGTTGGAGCGAGGCATGCCTGTTTTATAAATTCGCCCAGCCAGTCGTTGTTTCGCTTCAATAATGTCATCAATAGCAACCGGCAGATCGTATGTAATATGCATTATAAAACCTCTTCGCCTGAATTAAATATGTAGGTAACCGTAACCGACACCTGCAAGACAGACAGGTGGATTATTTATGTTTAAATAAAAACAAATAACTAACCAACTTCTATTAATTGCCTTCGTCTACACCCATTATAAGATGAATACTCTTTGGCTAATTCCACCAAAACCGATGCTGCTTTTTTAATACGATAATTTTTCGACCATACCGCGGCATATTGTGCCACAGGTAATGTTTCTTCAACCGGAATAGTAATAAATTGATTAGAACCAAAAGGTGACGTCATATCACAAGGAATTACAGTTAAGAAATCAGCATTGAGAACAAGATTATAAATTGTCACGACTGAGTCGGTTTTAACGATGTTTTCAATACTGATGCCATTTCTTTGTAACGTAGTAAGCAGTTCGCTGTAGTACCCCATATTAGTTTGTGGCAACACCCACTGTTCGTTCTTCAACGACTCCAGCGTGGTGGTGCCGGTGCATGTTCGGGACTTACTGGCTACCAGCACAAACTCGGACTCGAACAGCGGCTCAACATGTAAATCCTGAAGCTTCATTTCTGCACTTAACGTACCAATCGAAAAATCCAGTCGACCGTCGCGGATTGCCGGTAAGAACGAAGACAGTTGCGCTTCATACATAGAAACCTGCGCTTTCGGGAACACCTCTTTGAACTTGTTGATCATCCCTGACATAAAAGTAAAACCAATCAATGAAGGAAAACCAAATGAGACTTCCACCACCGCCTCAGAAGACATACCGCTTATCTCATTAACCATATTTTTCATTTCACGGGTAATGGATTCGGAACGGGAGAGTAACAATTGACCGGCAGGTGTTAATGTTACACCGGTATTTTTCCGCACCACTAATTCCACACCAAAATAATCTTCAATATCGTTAATGATTTTACTGACGGCCGGTTGAGTTAACCCTAATTCTTTTGCAGCCGAGCCGATAGAACCACTTCTAATGACTTCCTGAAAGACTACCAGGTGCTGCGTTTTCGGAAGAAGAATAGTGCTCATAACGACCTACGTTAATTACCTCATTGACGGCATGAAGTGTATCAAAATGAAATGAACAGGATATGTGCGACCACTCACAAATTAACTTTCAATACTTTTCAGAGTATCGTTATTACAATTAAATACCTTTAAATATCAACAAGTTAAAGTATAAAAATCAGCATAAACCCTGATTTTTGTCAAAAAAAATGACGGGGATAACCATATTTTATGGCGATAACATCATTCGTTATGTGGTTAATACAAAAAAGGGGCTGAGACCATATTTCAAGCAATTACCGGATAATTACCAGGCAAAATTTGAGTTAAATTTAATGAGCAAGTTCTCAAATTTTATTATAAATAAACCATTTTCAGTGATAAATAATGCGGCATGTCACATTTTTTCACGCTATTTGTTGGAGAACAAACATTTATTTTATCAATATTTTAAAATTTCGAATACATGTATTGATCATCTCGAACAATTGATTAACGTCAACTTTTTCTCTTCTGACAGGACGTCATTTTGTGAATGCAATCGTTTTCCATAAATTCTTCTCCCCTCATAGGCGACGAATAGCATTTTGTGTTGAGGATCACAAAACGAATAATTGCTGATCGCCGCGATAAGGTCAGACAAAGACAACAAGGGAAATTTTCACAGAGCTTTTGATCGGCGTAGGCCACAGAATGTTGCTTCGTTTACTGTAACGCCGGGTAAATGAGCGTTTTTTGATAGTGCGAAAGAACCCTGCGAGGAAAATAAGCATCTATTATTGTTTGTCATGATGACAAGGCAGGCATCAATGAAAGGCTTCCCAATTGCGCATATTTTTCACCCTTCAATCCCGCCAATGCACGCAGTGGTTAACAATCACAATAGAAATATTGATTATTGGACGGTAAAAAGAAAGTTTGCAGAAATTGTCTCCACCAATGACGTTAATAAAATTTACAGTATAAGTAATGAACTGCGGAGAGTATTATCTGCAATAACTGCATTGAATTTCTATCATGGCGATGTTCCTTCTGTCATGATCCGAATCCAACCGGAAAATATGAGTCCATTCATTATAGATATTTCTACAGGAGAACATGATGATTATATCATACAAACATTAGATGTAGGCACTTTTGCACCTTTTGGTGAACAATGTACTTGCTCAGCCGTCAATAAAAAAGAGCTGGAATGTATTAAGGAGACGATTTCTAAGTATTGTGCAAAATTCACCCGAAAAGAAGCCATCTTAACACCCCTTGTGCACTTTAATAAAACCAGCATTACTTCAGATTGTTGGCAAATTCTCTTTTTTTCACCCGATCATTTTAATAATGATTTTTATTGATTATTTATAAAGGATAAAATAATGTTCCCTGTTTCATCAATTGGTAATGATATTAGTAGTGATTTAGTCCGTCGAAAAATGAATGACCTTCCTGAAAGCCCAACAGGAAATAACCTCGAAGCACTAGCACCAGGTATAGAAAAACTAAAACAGACCTCTATTGAAATGGTCACTTTACTTAACACGTTACAACCTGGTGGAAAATGCATTATCACTGGTGATTTTCAAAAAGAATTAGCGTACTTACAAAATGTAATTCTTTATAATGTCTCGTCTCTTCGTCTGGATTTTTTAGGTTATAACGCCCAAATTATTCAACGATCGGACAATACTTGTGAACTTACCATTAATGAACCGTTAAAAAACCAGGAAATATCCACAGGTAATATCAATATTAATTGCCCATTAAAAGATATTTACAATGAAATCAGGAGGTTAAACGTAATTTTTAGTTGTGGGACTGGAGATATCGTTGATCTATCCTCTCTGGACTTACGTAATGTCGATTTAGATTATTATGATTTCACAGATAAACATATGGCTAATACTATTTTAAATCCTTTTAAATTGAATTCAACAAATTTTACTAATGCCAACATGTTTCAGGTTAATTTTGTTAGTTCAACACAAAACGCCACAATCTCCTGGGATTATTTACTAAAAATAACACCTGTTTTAATAAGCATTAGCGATATGTATTCTGAAGAAAAAATCAAGTTTGTCGAAAGTTGTTTGAATGAGCCTGGAGACATTACCGAAGAACAATTAAAAATTATGAGATTTGCAATTATAAAATCTATACCAAGAGCAACTCTTACAGATAAATTAGAAAATGAATTAACAAAAGAAATATATAAAAGCTCATCGAAAATCAACAATTGCTTGAACAGAATTAAATTACCAGAGATGATAGATTTCTCATCAGAAAAAATACATGATTATATCGACATAATCATTGAAGATTATGAAAATATCAAAGAAAATGCTTATCTGGTCATTCCCCAAATTAATTATACTATGGATTTAAACATAGAAGACTCTAGCTCAGAAGAGTTACTTTCAGATAATGGTATCGAGAAAGACGATAATTCTTCTGACAATTACTTTGAGGTCGAAAAAATATAACACACATGAAGCATATAACTCAGAGGAACTATATTTTACCAGAGAGGACTATACGTATGATTACGACCTTTTAAATGCAATATAGACTTAATAACTTCTTACAAAGTCTATTATTAATACCGTAAATATTCATGCTTCTTACCCTGTGCACCAAAAGCAAAAACTTATCGATGCGGGTTTGAAACTGATGGCAACCGCAAAAATGCCTGATGCGCTACGCTTATCAGGCCTACGCCATCTCTGCAATATATTGAATTTGCGTGCTTTTGTAGGCAGGATAAGGCGTTCACGCCGCATCCGGCATGAATAAAGCGCACTCAACAATCTGAAACCCGCCGGAACGGTTTATTACGTACATCAGGTGAAACTGACCGATAAGCCGCTTTCTTTTGGGTATAGTGTCGTGGACAGTCATTCATCTTTCTGCCCCTCCAAAAGCAAAAACCCGCCGAAGCGGGTTTTTACGTAAATCAGGTGAAACTGACCGATAAGCCGGGTTCTGTCGTGGACAGTCATTCATCTAGGCCAGCAATCGCTCACTGGCTCAAGCAGCCTACCCGGGTTCAGTACGGGCCGTACCTTATGAACCCCTATTTGGCCTTGCTCCGGGTGGAGTTTACCGTGCCACGGACTGTTACCAGCCGCGCGGTGCGCTCTTACCGCACCCTTTCACCCTTACCTGATCCCGCTTGCGCGGGCCATCGGCGGTTTGCTCTCTGTTGCACTGGTCGTGGGTTTCCCCCCCAGGCGTTACCTGGCACCCTGCCCTATGGAGCCCGGACTTTCCTCCCCTCCGCCCGTCTCCCCCGAAGAGGACGACGACGAAGCGGCGACTGTCTGGTCAGCTTCGGCGCGCAGTATAGAGGGTTTGCGCGCCCTTGTCACCCCGCGTTGCGCATTCCAATCGCCAGTGTCGCGGCGATATTACGTGAAGCACGGCAGATATTGTCATAAGCCCCGCGGAATGCTTCGTCCAACGTACCTATGCTGGTCAATACGCTGAAGACCGCATCAATGCCATGCTGATGTACAACGCCAACATCATCGGTCAGGCTACCCGCAATGCCAATCACCGGTTTATGGTACTTCTTCGCCACGTTTGCGACACCAATCGGTACCTTCCCGTGAATACTCTGGCTGTCAATACGCCCTTCACCGGTGATCACCAGCGTACAATCGTGAATATGTTCCTCCAGATTCAGCGCCGTAGTGACGATTTCAATACCACTTTTCAGTTCCGCACCAAGAAACGCCATTAGCGCCGCGCCCATACCACCCGCAGCTCCTGCACCGGGGACATCTTTCACATCAACATGCAGCGCTTTTTTAATGACCTCGGCATAGTGAGAGAGGTTATTGTCCAGCTCAACAATCATCGCTTCACTGGCTCCCTTTTGTGGGCCAAAGATGCGCGATGCGCCGTTATCGCCCACCAGCGGATTGGTGACATCACAAGCGACGCGAATGACGCAATCTTTTAAGCGCGGATCGAGGCCGGAAATATCAATATCATTCAGAGTATTAAGACTACCGCCGCCAAAACCAATTTCATTGCCGTTGGCGTCGCATAATTTCGCCCCCAGCGCCTGTACCATGCCTGCGCCGCCATCATTTGTAGCGCTGCCGCCAATGCCGATAATAATGTTTGTCGCACCGCTCTCCAGCGCCTGCAGGATTAACTCGCCTGTGCCGCGTGAAGTGGTCACGAGTGGATCGCGTTTTTCCGCAGGTACCATTTCCAGCCCACTGGCCGCCGCCATTTCAATAAACGCGGTTTTGCCATCGCCGGAGATCCCCCAACTGGCATTCACTTTCTCGCCCAGCGGCCCTGTAACCCAAGCGTGACGTTCAGAACCCTGGGTGGCTGCAATCATCGCTTCCACCGTTCCTTCGCCACCGTCGGCAACCGGAATAGAAACGTACTGTGCATCAGGAAAAATTTCCCGAAATCCTTTTTCTATCGCCTGCGCAACCTCGCTGGCAGATAAACTTTCTTTATAAGAGTCTGGGGCGATTACGATTTTCATACCTATGCCTGTTACCACATGACGCCGGAGGGCGTTTCTCTTATTCGGCCTGGATTCCAGGCCCGGATTGCAATACGCCATCCGGGCACGACGTCATTAACGAGTAACTTCGACTTTCGCCAGTTTTTCGTAGTAGCACGCCAGGGCGCTATGATCCGCCGTTCCTAAACCATCTGCTCGCAGTGCCTGCATCATCTCCATAACCGCAGCTGTGAGCGGCAGTTGTGCGCCGACGCCGTGAGAAGTATCCAGCGCATTCGCCAGATCCTTAATATGCAGATCAATACGGAAGCCCGGCTTGAAGTTGCGGTCCATCACCATCGGCGCTTTGGCATCCAGCACGGTACTGCCCGCCAGTCCACCGCGAATTGCCTGATAAACCAGGTCCGGGTTAACGCCCGCTTTAGTTGCCAGCGTTAACGCTTCTGACATCGCGGCAATATTCAGCGCCACAATGACCTGATTTGCCAGTTTGGTGACGTTACCTGCACCGATTTCCCCGGTATGCACCACGGAACCCGCCATCGCTTTCATCAAATCATAGTATTTGTCGAAAATAGCCTTGTCGCCGCCCACCATCACTGACAGCGTACCGTCGATGGCTTTCGGTTCACCGCCGCTCACCGGAGCATCCAGCATATCAATGCCTTTCGCTTTCAGCGCTTCGCTGATTTCACGGCTTGCCAGCGGTGCGATAGAACTCATATCGATCAATACCGTACCTGGCTTCGCGCCTTCAATAATGCCATTCTCACCCAGCGCCACCTCTTTCACATGAGGGGAGTTTGGCAGCATGGTTATGATGACGTCGCACTGTTCAGCGATCGCTTTAGCCGTAGACGCTGTTTCTGCACCTGCAGCAATCACGTCAGCAATAGCTTCTGGGTTACGGTCAGCAACCACCAGCGAGTAACCTGCTTTCAGAAGGTTTTTACTCATTGGTTTACCCATAATCCCCAGGCCAATAAAACCAACTTTCATAGTCATATCAATCATCTCTCTTGTTGCGGTGGTGGTTATTTTTTAAAGGTATCAGCCAGTTTCTGAGTGGCAGAGCGGAAGACGCCGAGATCGCTGCCGACAGCCACAAACGTCGCGCCCCATTCCAGATAACGACGCGCATCGGCTTCGACCGGCGCGAGGATACCGCTGGGTTTGCCGTGCGCGCTGGCACGGTTAAAAATGTGCTGAATTGCTTTTTGTACATCCGGGTGTGATGCATTGCCGAGATGGCCTAATGCCGCGGCCAGATCGCTGGGGCCGACGAAGATGCCGTCTACGCCTTCGGTAGCGGCAATGGCATCGACGTTATCTACGCCCTGCTGACTTTCTATCTGGACCAGAATAGTGATGTTCTTGTTCGACTGAGCGAAATAATCCGCCACGGTGCCAAACATATTGGCGCGGTGAGAAACGGAGACGCCGCGAATGCCTTCCGGTGGGTAACGGGTTGATGCCACCGCCAGCTCTGCTTCCTCTTTTGTTTCTACAAAAGGAATCAGGAAGTTATAGAAACCGATATCCAGAAGACGCTTAATAATTACCGGCTCGTTGGTCGGCACTCGCACTACTGGCGCGCTGGCGCTGCCTTTCAGGGCCATTAACTGCGGAATAAACGTGGAGATATCGTTTGGCGCATGTTCGCCATCCAGCACCAGCCAGTCAAACCCAGCCAAACCAAGAACTTCAGTGCTAATCGGGTTAGAGAGTGCTGACCAGCAACCAATTTGTACCTGTTTCGCAGCCAGTGCGGCTTTGAATTTATTCGGGAAAACATCGTTATTCATCGCTTATACCTTTGCTTATTTCTGCAATTCCATACGTTTAATGTCGCCAACTACGAAGAGGTAGCAGACCATCGCCATCAGCGCTGAACATCCCACGAAAACCAGTGCTGCATTGAAGGAGTGCAGTTCACTTACCAGGTAGCCAATCACCAGTGGAGTGACAATGGAGGCAACATTGCCAAAGACGTTAAAGACGCCGCCGCAGAGGCCAACAATCTCTTTCGGCGCGGTGTCAGAAATCACCGGCCAGCCCAGCGCACCAAATCCTTTGCCAAAGAAAGCCAGCGCCATCAACATGACCACCAGCGTGGTGTTGTTGGTGTAGTTACATAAGATGATGGTGGAAGCCAGCAACATTCCCAGCACAATCGGTAGCTTACGTGCCAGGGTCAGGGATAAACCGCGTTTGATCAGATAATCCGAGAAGACACCTCCCAGCACGCCGCCCGCAAAACCACACAGTGCTGGAATCGAGGCGACCAGACCCACTTTCAGAATCGACATGCCTTTTTCCTGCACCAGATAAATCGGGAACCAGGTGAGGAAGAACCAGGTGATGGTGTTGATAAAATATTGTCCGAAAAATACGCCCAACATCATGCGGTTAGAGAGCAATTGCTTGATGTAATGCAGTTTGGGTCCGCTTGCTGCCGCACTGCCCGGCTTTTTGTGGTCCATATCGACCACCGCGCCATTTTCAGAGATAAACTTCAGCTCTTCCGCAGACATACGTGGGTGATCTGTCGGGTTATGAATCAATTTGATCCACAGCGCCGTCAGCACAAAACCAATCACTCCCATAACGGTAAAGACGTGCTCCCAGCCCCAGGCGAAAGTCAGCCAGCCAAGCAGAGGCGAAAAGAGCGCCAGCGAGAAATATTGCGCCGAGTTAAAGATGGCGGAGGCAGTACCACGTTCTTTCGTCGGGAACCAAGCGGCGACAATACGGGCGTTCGCCGGGAATGATGGAGCTTCCGAGAAGCCGAGCATAAAGCGCATAAAGAACATGGAGATCCCTGCCCAGGCCAGCGGGAACATATCAACAAAGCCTTGCAGGAAGGTGAATAGCGACCAGAAAAAGAGGCTGTAGGTGTAAACTTTTTTCGAGCCAAACTTATCAAGCAGCCAGCCGCCGGGGATTTGCATCAGCAAGTAGGCCCAGCCAAAAGCAGAGAAGATGTAACCCATCGAAACCGCACTTAACTGCAACTCTTTTGCCACTTCGGTACCAGCAATAGACAGCGTTGCACGATCGGCGTAGTTAACGGCGGTAACAATAAAAATAATCAGTAATATTAAATAGCGGGTATGCACGCCTTTCTTTTTTTCGTCAACGGTGTCCAGAATCATTTTATTTACCTCGGGTACTTATGCTGATTTTTATTATTATGGGGAAGGTGTTATTTATGAGTTCCATTTATGCCGTAACGGCAATGAACTCGGGAATTAGTATAAGCAGCGCGAGAATAATAATCATTGTGCAAATGCTAATTTAATTAATGCTATTTAAATATTATTTTGAGCATATGCACATAAGGTTGCGCGCTAAAGCACAGATTTGCGCTTTACCTTGCCGGGCGGCACTGCAATCCCTGAAATGATTGACATTGATCACATTTCTGCGTTTAAACTCCTGACATTCTTATTTCACCCAATGAAGTCATTTATTTTTAAATGAGACCAGGTCCTCATTTTAATAACCCCTGGCTGGAGAATATTGCACAATGGCCAACATCAAAATCAGACAAGAAACGCCAACTACGTTTTATATAAAAGTTCACGACACAGATAATGTGGCAATTATTGTTAATGATAATGGCCTGAAAGCAGGAACGCGTTTTCCGGATGGGCTGGAATTAATTGAACATATTCCCCAGGGGCATAAAGTCGCATTGCTCGACATTCCGGCTAATGGTGAAATTATTCGTTATGGCGAAGTGATTGGTTACGCCGTGCGTGCAATCCCACGCGGAAGCTGGATCGACGAATCAATGGTTGTACTACCGGAAGCGCCGCCGTTACACACGCTGCCACTGGCAACCAAAGTCCCGGAACCCTTACCGCCGCTGGAAGGATACACCTTTGAGGGCTATCGCAATGCCGATGGCAGCGTGGGCACCAAAAACCTGCTCGGCATCACCACCAGCGTCCACTGTGTGGCAGGCGTGGTGGACTACGTAGTAAAAATCATTGAACGCGATCTGCTACCGAAATACCCGAACGTCGATGGCGTGGTGGGGCTGAATCATTTGTACGGTTGTGGCGTGGCGATTAACGCACCGGCGGCAGTTGTGCCTATTCGTACCATTCACAATATTTCGCTGAACCCTAACTTTGGCGGCGAAGTAATGGTGATTGGCCTGGGTTGTGAAAAGTTGCAGCCTGAGCGCCTGCTGACTGGAACGGATGATGTGCAAGCTATTCCAGTAGAAAGCGCCAGCATTGTCAGTTTGCAGGATGAAAAGCATGTCGGTTTTCAGTCCATGGTCGAGGATATTTTGCAGGTCGCCGAACGCCATCTACAAAAACTGAATCAACGTCAGCGAGAAACCTGTCCGGCTTCAGAACTGGTTGTCGGCATGCAGTGCGGTGGCAGCGATGCCTTTTCTGGCGTAACGGCAAACCCGGCGGTTGGGTATGCGTCTGATCTACTGGTGCGCTGCGGCGCAACGGTGATGTTCTCAGAAGTCACGGAAGTGCGTGACGCGATCCATCTGCTGACACCACGCGCAGTGAACGAAGAGGTCGGCAAACGGCTGCTGGAGGAGATGGAGTGGTACGATAACTATCTCAATATGGGAAAAACCGACCGCAGCGCCAACCCTTCGCCGGGCAACAAGAAAGGCGGTCTGGCAAATGTAGTGGAGAAAGCGCTCGGCTCCATTGCTAAATCGGGTAAAAGTGCAATTGTTGAAGTGCTGTCGCCCGGTCAACGCCCGACTAAACGCGGATTAATTTACGCCGCGACGCCAGCCAGCGATTTTGTCTGTGGCACGCAACAGGTGGCTTCGGGTATCACCGTGCAAGTGTTTACGACCGGTCGTGGTACGCCGTACGGCCTGATGGCGGTACCCGTCATTAAAATGGCGACCCGCACCGAGCTGGCGAACCGCTGGTTTGATTTAATGGATATTAACGCGGGCACTATCGCCACCGGCGAAGAAACCATTGAAGAGGTGGGCTGGAAGTTGTTCCACTTTATTCTCGACGTCGCCAGCGGGAAGAAGAAAACCTTCTCGGATCAATGGGGACTGCATAACCAGCTGGCGGTGTTTAACCCGGCACCGGTGACCTGATTTCTTTTGGAACGTCCCTCGCAAAACATGGCCTTAGTGCCATGTTTTTATTGTTTAAAGCCCCCACGTCCATTAATAATGCATTTGCATTACTTTGCTGAAGCTTATAATTTGAGCAGAAAACAGGCTGTAAAAGTACAGTGCCTAATGCCCGCTAATGCTCGCTCTCACGCTGTACTGACCACTGAATCAAAGGTCACGATACGCGGACAAACAACTATCCCCGCGCCAGTGCGTGAGGCCTTAAAACTGAAGCCAGGCCTGGACAACATTCATTACGAAATTCTGCCTGGTGGGCAAGTATTTATGTGCCGACTGGGAGATGAACAGGAGGATCATACTATGAATGCATTTTTGCGTTTTCTGGATGCAGATATCCAGAACAACCCGCAAAAAACTCGTCCATTCGACATTCAACAAGGAAAGAAACTTGTCGCTGGCATGGACGTCAACATTGATGATGAGATTGGCGACGACGAATAATGGATTTTCCACAAAGGGTTAATGGTTGGGCGCTATATGCTCATCCCTGTTTTCAGGAAACCTACGACGCTTTAGTTGCCGAAGTCGAGACATTAAAGGGAAAAGATCCTGAAAATTATTAGAGAAATGCCGCCACAAAGTTATTGGCAGCAGTTCACAAAGTGATTGAGGAGCATATCACGGTCAATCCATCATCACCGGCATTCCGTCATGGCAAGTCGTTAGGCTCAGGGAAAAATAAAGACTGGTCATGGGTAAAATTTGGTGCTGGTCGTTATCGTCTCTTCTTTCGTTATAGTGAAAAAGAGAAAGTCATCATTCTGGGATGGATGAACGATGAAAACACTCTTCGCACCTACGGTAAAAAAACAGATGCCTATACCGTATTCAGCAAAATGTTAAAAAGAGGACATCCTCCTGCCGACTGGGAAACCCTCACCCAAGAGACAGAAGAAAACCATTGATGGTATTCACAATGCCCGCCGAACGCATTCGTGTTGACCAGCGGGCACCCTTTCTCACTCCCCGACCAGAATCACTTCAACCCCAGCCTTTCGCAGTCCTTCCAGACTATCCGCAGGAATGCCTTCATCAACAATGATCATGTCGATACGTTGAGTATCAATGATCTTATGTAAACTGGAGCGGTTGAACTTACTGGAATCGGTGACTACGATGATCCGTTCCGCAACTTCGCACATCCGGCGGTTTAAACGGGCTTCATCTTCATTATGCGTGCTGACGCCGCGCTCCAGATCGATCGCATCTACACCAAGAAACAGCATATCGAAGTGGTAATTTTGCAGCGATTGTTCAGCCTGATCGCCGTAAAAAGATTGCGACTGACGGCGCAAATGCCCGCCGGTCATCAGCAGCTCAACGCCTTCCGCTTCCAGCAAAGCATTAGCCACGTTCATACCGTTGGTCATCGCAATTACGTCAGTGTGCTTGCGCATCAGACGAGCAATCTCAAAAGTGGTGGTCCCGGAATCGAGGATCACCCGATGACCTGGCTGAATCAACTCAACGGCAGCTTTCGCAACGCTGCGTTTCATCGCGGTGTTCAGTGCGCTTTTATCTTCCACTGATGGCTCGACTGACGGCGTCGTGCTATCGCAGATCAACGCGCCACCATAGGCACGCACAGCGATCCCCTGCTTTTCCAGAAACGCCAGATCATTGCGGATCGTCACAGTAGATACGCCATACAATGCCGACAGATCGTTAACCTGCACACTCCCTTGCTGTCGCAGACGCTGAATGATCTGTTCTCGTCGCTCGCTGGTGCCTGTCACTCGCTTCTCACCTGAAGCGTCGGTATTACTCATAGTAAGTCCTTTCGTAAAACTTTCGTTTCATTTCGTTTTGCCTATTAACGCCTTTCTATTAAGCAAATGCAAGCCCACCTTGCCCATTGGCGCAAGCTACTCTCGTTTCAGTGACTTTCATTATGTTTCTTTTGTGAATCAGATCAGAAAACTATTATCTTTCGTTTTATTTTTATCTCACCATGACGCAGTATCAATTGAAACAAAACGAAAGATTAATATCGCAGTAATCTGAACTGGAGAGGAAAGTGAAACATCTGACAGAAATGGTGAGACAGCACAAAGCGGGCAAAACAAATGGAATTTATGCCGTTTGTTCCGCACATCCGCTGGTGCTGGAGGCTGCAATCCGCTACGCCAGTGCAAACCAAACGCCGTTACTGATTGAAGCAACCTCCAATCAGGTAGACCAGTTCGGCGGTTATACCGGAATGACGCCCGCCGATTTTCGCGGCTTTGTTTGTCAGCTCGCCGACTCGTTGAATTTCCCGCAGGATGCGTTGATTCTGGGTGGTGACCATCTGGGGCCAAACCGCTGGCAAAACCTGCCGGCCGCTCAGGCAATGGCCAATGCCGATGATTTGATTAAAAGCTACGTTGCGGCAGGATTCAAAAAAATCCACCTTGATTGCAGCATGTCCTGTCAGGACGATCCGATTCCCTTAACTGATGACATCGTGGCTGAACGCGCCGCCCGTCTGGCGAAAGTGGCGGAAGAAACCTGTCTTGAACACTTTGGCGAAGCCGATCTGGAGTATGTCATTGGTACCGAAGTGCCGGTACCTGGCGGCGCGCATGAAACCTTAAGCGAGCAGGCGGTCACCACGCCGGATGCCGCCCGCGCCACGCTGGAAGCCCATCGTCACGCCTTTGAAAAGCAAGGTTTGAATGCCATCTGGCCACGCATCATTGCCCTGGTGGTTCAACCTGGCGTCGAATTCGATCACACCAACGTTATTGATTATCAGCCCGCCAAAGCGACCGCCTTAAGCCAGATGGTCGAAAACTACGAAACGCTGATTTTCGAAGCGCACTCTACCGATTATCAAACGCCGCAATCGCTGCGCCAGCTGGTGATTGACCACTTTGCCATTCTGAAAGTTGGCCCGGCGCTGACCTTCGCCCTGCGTGAAGCTCTGTTCTCTCTGGCAGCGATTGAAGAAGAACTGGTGCCAGCAAAAGCCTGTTCTGGTCTGCGTCAGGTGCTGGAAAACGTGATGCTCGACCGCCCGGAATACTGGCAAAGCCACTACCACGGTGACGGCAACGCACGTCGTCTGGCGCGTGGTTATAGCTACTCGGATCGCGTGCGCTATTACTGGCCGGACAGCCAGATTGATGACGCTTTCGCTCATCTGGTACGTAATCTGGCGGATTCACCAATTCCGCTGCCGCTGATCAGCCAGTATCTGCCGCTGCAGTACGTGAAAGTTCGCTCCGGCGAGCTGCAGCCAACGCCACGGGAACTCATTATCAACCATATTCAGGACATCCTGGCGCAGTACCACACAGCCTGTGAAGGCCAATAAGCAAAACAAAGAGGAACACGCTATGCCAAATATTGTTTTAAGCCGGATTGTGTGGGGAGGTGATCGTTTCTGCATGGTGGTTATGTGGGGAAAGAAAGGCGCTGAGGCCATGAATGACGGGGGTTGCGAGGCGCGGTGAGGATTCCGCACAGCTCGACAGAAAATGATAGATTATGAGAAATAATGCGCTAACTTTTGCACTGGTTTGAGAGCAATGAGATCGGTATTAAACATGTTTTAAAAACTGTTAAATGACCCGCCCATACCAGACCACTTTGCCAACAATACAAAAATCCGATGGGACATTGTTAAGGTCAATGTTGAACGGCTTGTAAACCGGGTTTGTGCTCGTAACAATGAGTTGTGCTCCTGGCAAGCGCTGCACTCGTTTTACGATTAATTGTCCATCGAGTCGCAATACATAGATTCCCTCTCTAGGTTCCCGATCACCATGATTTACAAGGATGATATCTTTGTCGTTCAGGACGCCTTCCATCGAGTCGCCTTGCACGCTGATAACAGACAGCTGTTTGGGATCAGCCTTCAAATGATTAACCACCCAATAACGTCTAAATGATACCGTGAACATAGGCGTTTCATCATCATTCCAAGCACCGTAGCCCGCAGACGCAGTCACGTTATAGCGCGGCACAAAAATGAACTCTTCTAAATCAACTTCATTTCCATGCACATCAATTATGGCTGTACTTGGTGGAGTTGCTGGCCTTGAAATTAAATTGGTACCAGTACTGCTCTGCTCACCCGTAGCAAGCCATTCGATACTCACTCCAGCTGTACGGGCCAGCACAACTAAGTTGTCCAGTGTCGGTTGTGTGTGGCCAGCAAAGTACTTGTGCATCGCCCCATAACTAATTCCGCAATCAGCCGCAAATTGACGGATGCTCTTGCCGTCTATCGCTTTCCGCAACCTGTCGCTAAAAGTGGTTCCTTTTTGATTATCACTTAAAGGAACTTTTGGGCCGTTTTCGTTCTGCGGATCCTTTTCTGTATAACTCATTGATTCCTCCAGTGTTAGATTCGTGTTCGCGATAGTTGTCATTTGAGTCACAAAAGGAACCAATAAAAGCTTGTAATTTTCCTTTTAGTGATCAACACTACTATTACAGTGTGTAAGACAGATGAGTTATTACTATGTATAAACGAGTAGAATCTCAGAAAACATCAACAAATGGAATCACTTCTTGTGATTGGCATCGTGCTGACATCATTGCCGAGTTACGTAAGAAAGGGACCACCCTGGCTGGTTTATCCCGTAATGCTGGTTTAAATGCCCGCACTCTCAATAACGCTTTAGACCGTAAATACCCTAAGGGTGAGCGTATTATCGCTTCCGCAATAGGCGTTGAACCGTCGGTTATCTGGCCTTCAAGATATTGTGAGGTGCTGTGATGTGGTCGACGGTATCTGAGTTAGCTGGATGTGCTGGTGTACCAGCAACAGAGAGAGGTTGTCGGAAATTTTTGGACAATCTTGCATCCAAGAATCCATCAATGAGAAGAAAACGCACTGGTACAAAAGCGTTTGAATACCACATTGATTCGTTACCGATTGTGACTCAGGAAGAATTAAAGAACCGTTATTACAAAGAAATATTATCAACTCAACAGGTAAGTACAAAAGAAACCAAAACCAGTTCGAATATAGGTTCATCTGATAACGGTAAACTTGCTCTGATTCGCCAGTGCCCGGCTCTTCTTGAGCGTGAAGTGGGCTCTCTGACTGATAAACAGAAAGAGATCGCCGATGCTCGTGCTGTTCTTGCAATGGAAGTGGAGAAACTGCGTGATGCCGGGATGTCGCGTACCGCGGCGGTTAACTACATCTCTATTGAATCCCGTAAAGGTACGTTGCCTGCACATCTGCTTAAGGCTGCTGAGATGGCCAATGCCCGCAAAGGCTCCAGCCGTGCCGGTGTTGGCACCCGTAGCCTCCAGGAATGGCTGACCATTTTTGAATCCACAAAGCCAGGCGTTGAGCGTATGGCCATGCTGGCCCCTGGCCATCTTAAAGCGAAGAAACCTGAGCAGATTACCTGGCTCCCGGCGTTCCTTGCTCACTGGCGTAACCGCAAAGGCCCAAGCCTGCGCGAGGCATACCGGGATTTCCAGGACGAGTGGTCTGTTATCTATGCTGACCAGCCTGCAATGGCTACTGCATGCCCCTCTTATGATGCCGTTCGTCGTGCCATGGAAAAGCTGCCGCGCCGTGAGAAAGCCCGTGGCCGTGTAAGTGGTTCTGCTGCGCTGGCTTATGAGTGCTTCCAGAAGCGTGACTGGTCCCTTATGCCGGTTAATGGCTGCTGGATTGCGGATGGTAAATCCCTGGAGATGAAAGTGGCACACCCTGACCATGGCCGCCCGTTCACTCCAGAGCTGACGTTAATTATTGATGGCCGGACACGCTTTATTACAGGCTGGAGCCTGGCACTTTCAGAAAGCGTTATTGCTGTTGCTGATGCCTACCGTTACGCCATGCGTCATTTCGGAAAACCGTTATTTGTGTATTCCGATAACGGCGGCGGTGAAACAAACAAAACGCTTGATGCCGATGTGACGGGTATTTTTAGCCGCCTTGGCATTGAGCACCCGACCAGCATACCGGGGCGTCCTCAGTCTCGCGGCATTATCGAACGGCTTAACAAGGGGGTTCCCCGCCGTGTGGCGATGCAGTTCGATACGTTCAGCGGCGACAGTGCTGACCGGGAGCATGCCCGCATCACGTCGCGTGCCATCCAGTCAGCCATCAAGGCGCAGGAGAACGGACGGGAGCTGACGCCTGTACAGCGTAATGCCCTGGGTAAATTGCCCTCCTGGCAGCAGCTGCTTGACGCAATCGCCAGCGAAGTTGACGCATACAACAACACGCATGAACACCGCGAGCTTCCAAAACGTAACGGACGACACATGACTCCGGCTGCCTATCGTCGGGCCGTTCTCGAAGCTGAAGGTGACGATATTGAATATCTGACTGATGTTGAGCTGCGTGAAGCCTTTATGCCGGAGATGGTGCGTACCGCTCAGCGTGGCTGGTTGCGCCTGTTTAACAACGACTACTTCTCTGAAGAATTAATTCAGGTGGATAGCGAAGAGGTCCGGGTGGCTTTCGATATTCACGATCCCTCTTCCGTTATCGTTCGCCGGATGGATGGTACCTACGTCTGTACTGCGATCTGGAACGGTAATAAACGTGCCGCAATTCCAGTGAGTGCAATGGATGTGGCTGTTGAGAAACGTCGTCAGCGCCGCCTCAACCGTATTGAAGACAAACGCCAGGAAATCGAGGCAGAGGGCCGCTCTGTATTACCGGGCCAGCGCTTCGACGATCTGGGGAGCTTTATCCCGGCTGAATTCAGCCGGATTACGGAAGAGGAGCATTTCTTCTTCCTCGAAACCGACCGCGATGAATATCTGAAAAAAACCGGTAATACCCGGTAAGTGAGAGACATATGAGCCTACAAACTGAACTGAATGAACTTATGTCCCGCAAGGGTTACAGCCAGACACAGGTAGCCCGCGCTTTTGGTAAAAGCCCGGCAGTGGTTAATCAGTACCTGCAGGGGAAATATCAGGGGGATGTGGGAAGCATCGACGAACTGGCCCGCAGCTTCATTGCCCGCGAAACGGACAAGGAAAAATCGCGTCGCATCACGCCGCGCTATATCCCAACAGTGACCTCCCGCAAAGGGATTGAGGTCATTCGCCTGGCGCACCTTGATGGTGAGATCAACGTTCTCTATGGTGCTGCTGGCCTGGGTAAAACCATGATTTTGCGCGAATACGCGTCCAGACATCGTGATGCGCTGCTGATAGAGGCCGACCCCGGCTATACCGCCCGTGTTGTGCTCGAAGAGCTGTGTGGGCTGCTTGGCCTCAGCAAACGCGGCAACATGCATGAACTCAGCGAAGCCTGTATTGCTGCCCTGCGTGATTCAGGTCGCCTCCTGATGGTCGATGAGGCTGAGAACCTTCCATACCGTGCGCTGGAAACACTGCGCCGCATCCACGACAAAGCCGGTATCGGTGTCGTTCTGGCCGGGATGCCTCGCCTCATTATCAACCTTAAAGGCAAGCGCGGTGAGTATCAGCAGCTTTTCAGCCGCGTGGGTCTGGCGCTCAACATCGGCGAATCCCTGCCGCAGGCCGATATCAGCGATATCGCGATCAGTATGCTGCCGGATGCTGAGAACCCTGACGTATCTGAGGCGCTATTCCGGGCGAGCAACGGAAACGCCAGACGTCTTTTCAAACTGGTGCGCGGTGTCAGCCGTCACAGCGATATCAGTGGCAATGCAGTCAGCGCAGGCGCTGTCCGCAAGTTCGCAGAAATGCTCATTAACTGAGGATTTAACCATGGCCAGAACATCAGGAAATACCGACAACGCAGGTGTTATCTCCGCGTTGATCCGGGCAGAAACGCTGATTTTATTTCTGTCAGCTCAGGGGGTTCAGGTGAAAAGCGTATCCCTGCGCAACACACAGCCGGTCATTCGTATCGTGCGCCATGCGTGGTGTGAGCGAATGAAAAAAGAGGGTCTGGCGCGATTTGATATTACCGGCAATGACCGCCACGGTCGCTTTCGCCAGGGCGTTTATCAGGATGAAAGCGGGTGTCGGGTGGTCTGGTCTGAATCACTTCATTAAGCAGAGGGATATATGGCAAAGATTGTTATTGAAATAAAGGACAAATCTCGCGGTTTTGAAGTCGGCTGCAGGGTTATCCCTGATGACGGCGACAGCGAGATCGTCAGCAAGGTGGCTGACAAAGTCGGTAAAGGTCTGGCTGGTTACGTGCTGGCAAAGGTTAACGAAGCAGTTAAGAAAGTAGCGCGTCAATTTAAGGAGAGTAAAAATGTCCACTGAAAACAAGCAATTCACTGAAAAAACAGCGCCAGAGGGTTACTGGATTGACGCCAAGGGCGTACTGACCCCTGTCAGTCTGATTAAAGATACCGACCAGATGCGTGACGATCTGGTGCGTAGCATCGTCGAAAAAGCGACAGCCCTGAGTGCTGCACTGGCAGAGTTCAAGCTTAGCGGCTTTTCCGATATCGGAGCCTTTGTTGATATCTCCGCCAGTCAGTACGGCGTCAACCTGGGCGGAAAAAAAGGTAACGTCACGCTCTACAGCTATGATGGCCGCTATAAGGTTCAGCGTGCCATGCAGGACCGCATCGCGTTTGATGAGCGCCTGCAGGCAGCTAAATCGCTGATTGATGAATGTCTGTCAGACTGGACCGAGAATGCCCGCCCGGAGATTCGCGCCATCATCACCCGCGCATTCCAGACGGAAAAAGAAGGTGAAGTTAACACCGGCGCGGTTCTGGCATTGCGCCGCCTCGATATTACAGACGTTCGCTGGGTCAAGGCGATGGAGGCTATCGGCGAGGCCGTTCAGGTTGTCGGTAGCCGCTCTTACATCCGTGTTTATGAGCGCGTTGGTGAAAGCGATCAGTATCGCGCCATCCCTCTCGATATCGCTGGCGTGGGGGTTTGAGATGGCCATTCTGTTTGATCGTGCTAAATCGGACAAACCATGCAGCCCTTTCATGTCGTATGCAACCAGCGCTGTCATTGCCGAACAGAACGGCGAGTTTCAGCGGGCGGCGGATTCATGGAAGCAGGCATTCAGTCTGGCAAAAATGGAGGTGAACTCCATTTATGCGGCTTCGCGTATGGAGTTCTGTCGTCATGCCTCGCATCGTGGCTGGGGTGTTCCAGATGAAAGCTAAAGAATTCAATGCCCTTTACCCTAAAGGCAGTTCATTTATCTATCAGCCAGCCACTGGTTTACGCGGTGGCCGTGTAGTCAGAACGGTAGATTTGGCAAATGACCTTTATAAGGTCACGGTCGTGGAAATAAATCAGGAGCCTTATTTCGCGAATATTAAATCGCTGAAACCCGTGAACTGATTTTAACCGTAATTTAAATCACTTTTAAAAATGGCGTAAACCCGCAGGGGCTGGCTTACGCCAAATTCAGGAGTTGAACAATGGAAAATAAAGAGAAATACATCCAGAGAATTAAAAAGCTGCTCGCGATGGCGCGTAATAACTCCAGCGCCGAAGAAGCCGCACTTGCCCTCCGCCGCGCTCAGCGTCTGATGGAAACCCACAAGCTGACTGAGGCTGATGCTGATTTGATGGATATCAATGAAGCTTCTACCCAGAAGGCCCCCTCTCATGCTGAGAAGATGCCGGAATATATGGCAATACTGGCAGAGATGGTCGCCCGCGTTTTTGGTGTGAAGTTTTATACCAGCCATGGCACTGAGCAGTGGGGCAAGCCAGCAAAACGCACCATACACTATTACGGCCCCGACGAACGCCCTCAGATAGCGGCATATTCATTCGAAGTTCTGGGTAAGCAACTGGCGAAAGCCCGCCGTGATTACCTTTCCACATTACGCAAGAACATCAAACAGGCTACCAAAGTTGCCCGCGCAGATACCTTCTGCTCTGCCTGGGTCAACGGTGCTTATGCCGTTGTCAGTGATTTCGCCGTTACGGAGGCGGAGACAACTCTGATGGAGTGTTACCGCAGTAGGAAATTAAGTGAAGGCATGAAAAAGCTGGAACCGCGCAAACCCGGCAAAGCCAGGGGAACGGATAAGGCGGAAAACGAGGGGTATCTGGCTGGCCGCAATGCGCAGCTGCATCACGCGGTAAACAGTTCAGCTAATAAATGCGAACAGATCGGAGTGACAAAATGAAAACCTCGCCTCAACTGGAAACATCACCAGTGAAAGAACTCGTGCGGGCTGGCCACGAATTTGCAGCAGCAATGGGGGCTGATACCCCCTTAATCGATATAGCAAAGCTGGTCAGCCGACTGGCTACAGCGCTTGATGTCCAGCTCGCTCGGGCAAACGCGCTGGTTAAACCACTGCCGTATGGTGTAGGGCGTGCAATCGCCATTAAGCCCCCAAAACGCCTTTATGAGTGGCACGGAGCAACTGTTGCTCTTAAGCGAGAAACAGCTAATGGCTGGGCTAAATTGCCCGCTGGCACGGAGGGAACAATCAAAACGCTGAAAGGTTCTCGACGGGGCCTGGAGTTTGTTAGTAACCCGTGTCGGTGCTGTGGCGTACAGGTCAGTATTAACGGTATGCGCCCGGAGCATTTCGAACTGCTGGAATTGGTGAAAGGCAATGCAGGAGAGGACAAGTGAAATATCTGTTTTATGCCCTGGCGTTAGTGCTGGCTATCTATTTCATGGCTACTGGCGATGATATTCGGTCCGATATCTACACTGCCGCTGTATTCGTAATGTCTTACATAGAACTCAGGGAGGTAGCATGAGCGAACTACCGCGTAAACCTGTTGTTTTTATCGCAGGCCCCATGACCGGTTATCACAACTTTAACCGCGATGAATTCAACTCGGAGGCTCGCATCTTAGAAGAGCGCGGCTTCACCGTTCTCAACCCGGCCATTCTTCCTGATGGCCTGCAGCATGAGCAGTATCTGCAAATTACGTTGTCCATGCTTGAACAGGCTGATGCTGTTTTCCTCCTGAACGGGTGGGAAAAGAGCACCGGCGCAACCAGGGAGTTTGATCGCGCCTGTGAGCTGGGCCTGCTGTTCCTTTACCAGGACTGGGAAAGCGTGTCGATTGCGGCCTATCGCAAACGCGGTCCGTCAATGGAGGTGGGTCATGCATAGCGTATCCGGTTGTAAGTTCCTGGATAACGGCAACCGCCGGGTCTGGTACTTCCGCGATAACAGTCAGGTTGTCGAGTTGTTGGCGGTGCCGCTTAAGTTGCGCTTCAACTATTACGACGCCAGCAACCGTACAGTTCGCAATAAGGGTACTCAGGCTGATATGAAAAAGGCGATTGAATCTTTCAAGAAACTGCGGGGGATAAAGTGATGGATATAGCTTTAGTCCTCATATTTCTGGCGATGTATTTAACACTTGGCTGGTGTTGGGCATGCATCCTTGTCCGATTAGTGGGATTAGCTAATTTATCCCGCCAGAATTGCTGGTTTGCCTTTCTCTTATGGCCTTTGAGCATTATCGCGACCGATGCGAATCTGGAGGAAAACGATGAGACATCTCCTGAGAAATCTGACAGCAAAGACGTTTAACCAGCGCTTCCCCGTTGGCTCACAGTTCCATTATTACCAGACTCCCGGTGTATCGGAACGGGAAATTGTAATAACCCGCTCAGCAGCCTGGCATATGCGCAATGGTCGTCTGGTTGTCAGGGTTGAAGGGAAAATCGGTGGTATATCCGTCAGCAAAATGGAACCTTTAAAGTAAGTCATTACAGCAGGCACTTCACTAAGTGCCTGCGATAATGGCAACCAACAGGAGAAATATTATGTCCACGCCAGCAAAACGAGGCCTTATCGGGGCTATTAAAGCGGGTCAGGCATATTTAGGATGGGATGATGTTACTTACCGCAGCGTGTTATCTCGCTTATGCAACGGTAAAACATCATCCACTAAATGCACCCTCGACGAACTTCAGGCAGTCAGGGAATATATGCATGATAAGGGCTTTCCTCGCTACTCTGCAAAGCACGGTCGACGTCCAAAGGTTGCCAATACGCGCGAGTCAATTCTTGCTAAAATTCATGCATTACTTGCAGATGCAAAACGTCCGTGGAATTATGCCGAGAAAATGTGCGATCATATGTTCCACGTCAAATACATCGAGTGGTTGACGACAGAACAGTTAACCAAACTCATGCAGGCTCTCAGCATTGATGCGAGTCGGCGAAAAAAGCGGGAGCGTAATAATGAATCTGGAACAGGTAACGGAGCTGCTGCCATCAGCAGTGATACAAATAGCTGACCTGATAGGCTTCCCGGCTACCGAGCAGCTTCTTTCTACTTTTGGTGGCACCACGTTCCCGATAGGTAAAGGCCTCCGCGCTATGGGGGCCAGCCGCGCAGCCCTCCTGCGCGATACTATCGGCGATGAGAAAACCCAATTACTCATCAAGAATTTTGGCGGAGAAGTTCTCTATTTACCCCGCTGTGATCGTGCCCTTCGTGAATTACGTAACCGTCGCTTTCTTGCTGAGTTCGCCGAAGTGCGTGAACAAGGTTCATCCTCTCTTATGGCCATGACCTTTCTTTGCCCTAAGTATGGTTTTAGTGATCGCTTCGGGTGGCAGCTTCTTGCTGCGCAAAAGAGTAATGGAACCTCAACACAAAACTCACTTTTTTAGGAATGGTTATGAAATATTTGATTGCTGCCGGTTTTATTTTAATTAGCTTTAACAGCATGGCTAACAACGGCCAATTAAAAAAAACAAATATTTCTGAGCAAGCACAGGAATCGATTAGGACTGAGAATGATTTCATTAACGCGGCGATTAAAGATGGCTATCAGACACAGAGGAATTTAGCTTTTGCATATCAGACAGGCAGTTCTAAAACGGGCGGATTTGATTTCATAAAGAAGGACGAAACAAAATCTTGCGCGTGGAGGAAAATTTTATTGGTTTCCAATCCTGATAAAATGAACTCAACAGACCCTATGAATGAGAGGCAATCATGCCGTAATCTTGACTTTAAACAAGATGAAGAGGTATGGAAAATTGTTTATAGATATCTTCCATTGATTGATGAAGCCAAAGCAAAGGGTGAATACATGGTGAAAAAAGATGTTGAACCAGAATCGAATGAACCCATAATAATAGATGTGACGGAATAAGCCACTGAACCCCTTCACCTGATTATTCACCTAACCCGATGAAATACTGACGCCATCCCTTTTTAACCGGATGGCGTTATGCTTTTAACACTCCCACAATTTCAGCGAGCAGCAGGCCTTTCGCCAGTGATGGCGCAACGCTGGTTTGAACCATTCAGTAAAGCCACCGCTGAATTCCAGATTAATACACCCGCCCGGCTTGCCGCCTTTATTGCTCAAACCGGCCATGAGAGCGCGGGCTTCAGTCGGCTCAGTGAAAATCTCTATTATTCAGATGCTGAGCGCGTGGCGCGTATTTTCCGCAGCGACTTCGATCTCAATAAGAATCGTATTATCGAGCCCGGCGAGGTTGAATTTGCCCGCCGCTATACCCGTAACCCAGAAAAAATGGCGAATTATGTTTACGCGAATCAGGGTGGTAACGGTAATGAAGCATCAGGCGATGGCTGGCGCTTTCGCGGGCGTGGCCTGATTCAGATTACCCTGCGCAATAATTATCTCCTTTGCGGTAAGGCGCTTGGCCTCGATCTCATCGCTAATCCCGATTTGCTACTGGAGTATCTCAACGCAGCCCGCAGCGCTGCCTGGTACTGGAAGGCAAATGGCTGCAACGAGCTGGCGGACAAAGGCGATTTTCTGGCCATAACCCGTCGTATCAACCCTCCGGCTGAAGGTCAGGCTGACCGCGTGGCGCGGCTGAATGTCGCTAAGGCGGCGCTATGACGATCTCTCTGCGCGATCTGGTGACGAACCCGGCCACCGGTCGTCTTTCAACGTCAGATACCATCGTTTTTCTGGCCTTCCTGGTCAGTTCCTTCGTGCTGGTCTGGATCACCGTAACCCGTCCCGAAACACCGGGTGAGCTGTATCTCACCTATCTGGGCGCATGGGTGGCACAGAGCCAGGCATCAAAACACATGTCCATCAAACGAGCCAGAGAGGTGCGCGATGTGGGAAGCAGCCCTGAAAATCCTGAAGGTTAGCTGGAAACCGCTGCTCGTCGTCGTGGTGCTGACAGGCTGCGGGATATGGTTCGGCACCTTCATCACAGGCAACAAGCTGGACGCTCAGGCGCTGGCCTTCAGCCAGGAGAAGCAACGCCTGACTGATGGTTTTAGTGAAAAAGAACGGCAGTGGGATCAGGAGCGGCTCAGCGCTGCGAATCAGTATGCGGCTGACCTGAAGGCCGCTCTTGATAAGCAGAACGCCTGGCAGCAGAAAGCGGATGCGCTGACCCGCGAGCTGGCTGAAAAGCAAAAGAAACATGACGAGACTGTTCGCGATCTTAAAAAGAGGCTTGACGATGCACTTGATAAAGATGGTCCTGGTTATACCGGCATTGGTCCTGGCGGCCTGCAGCTCTTCCGCGAAGCCTTCGGCTACCCCGGAGCAGAAGGCCTCTCCGCTGGTCAGTATCTGCCAGCCACCGCCAGCGGCACTTCTGGTCATTCCGGCCAGGCCACAGGCACCGGTGGCGGACTCTCCCCCAAGGGAATAGTGGCATTCTCAGCGGAATATGGCGCATGGTGCCAGCTCCTTGAGGGCAGGCTGCAGGCAATAAACGAGTATTACAGGAAGTGAAAAACATTATGACTCTTGATATGGCCTTTCAGATTGCGCTGGCGCTGGCTGCAACCTTCGGCACCATCTGGATACGTCGTCTGCAAAAAGACATCACCGACCTGGAAAAGGCGGTTGATCGCATCCGGGATGAATACCAGCGCCGTGAGGATGCCAAAAGTAACTACACCGCAATGATGGATGCGATGAGGGAGCTGCGAGCGGCTATCGAGCGCATTGATAACAAACTGGACAGGAAACAGGACAAATGAAAGCCAGACACAAGCGCCGAACCCGCCGCGCGACAATCAGCCAGAGCGAACAGGAAACACTGAGCCGGATTTCAGCTCAGCTCGACCGCCTGCAGGCTCCCGTCAGCCCGGACATTCTGGGCGGGATAAATGACAAGCTGAGCCGGATTGATGTTCGTCTCACTACCATCAGCGACGATGCCGCTCGCCGTGGTGCCTCTGCCGGTGCGATTACAGGTGGTATCGCGGGCGGCGTCATCACGGTAGCCATTCTGCTCATTCGCGCAAAACTGGAGCTGTGATATGGCGCATCCGCAGGAAACACGGGAAAAACTGCGACGATCTTATATCTTCGGCCAGATGTCGCTCGAAATCGCCTCCGCTCAGGCTGGCGTGGCATTTGCGACAGCTCGCCGCTGGAAGAAGGAAGCACAGGACGCAGGCGATGACTGGGACAAGTTACGCGCCGCTCACCTTATGGCCGGGAATGGTCTTGAGGAGATTGGCCGCGCCATTCTCACCGGGTTAATGACCCAGTATCAGACCATGCTGGAACTGCTGACAACTGAGTCTCAGCTCCCTCCGGGGGAACGCGTCGAGCTTCTGGCAAGCCTTGCTGATGCATTTAACAAAGCCGTCGCAGCAAACAAGAAAATACTGCCGGAGGTGAGTCAGCTGGCGGTGGCGCTGGATGTTATCCAGAAGCTCAGCGCATTTGTCGCCGAGCACTATCCAAAGCATCTGGCCGCATTCGTGGAAATCCTTGAACCCTTCGGCAAGGAGATGGAGCAACACTATGGCTGACCAGTTAATCCGGGTTAACAGTGAAAACTATGTGATGGCCAGTGACGTGCTGGGCGTCCGGTTCGCGGGCGGTAGAAACGTAACCGTCGCGACGTCGACAGGCTGCTACAGCCTCGATGTTGAACGAGATAAAACCGGCATCGAGTCGATGAACCGCTTCATCAGCGAGGTTAATAAAGCCCTCCGCAATCATCATTAACAGGCTGTTAAGGGCAAATTAATCATGGCCAGAACTAAGTTATCCAGCAAAGATTTTCTTGCCGAACTGGCGGAACTCTCCGCCAGTCTCCGTCGCACCATTGAAGCGGAAGATGTGGGCTTTGACCCCTCCGCAGCTGCAATTGCTGAGCGTCGCGGCCTCGTTGCTGACCCTGTGACGGGGTTTGAATACTTTGTGCAGCATTATTTTCCGCACTATGTCCGCCATGCCGCCCGCAGTGAGCTGCATAACTATCTTTATAAGCGTCTGCCTGAAATCATCCAGGCCACGGGGAGCCAGAACGATGCGATAGCGGCTCCGCGTGGTGAAGCCAAATCCACCATCGTGAGTCAGCTTTTTGTCATCTGGTGCATTGTGCTGGCGCTCAAGCATTACCCGGTCATCATTATGGACTCCATCGACCAGGCCTATCCGATGCTGGAGGCGATAAAGGCGGAACTGCAGTTTAACCCCCGCCTGCTGATGGATTTCCCGGAAGCGACGGGCGGTGGCCGCGTCTGGCAGGCCGGGACCATCCTCACCCGCAACGACATTAAGGTTCAGGTCGCCGGTAGTGGCAAAAAGCTGCGTGGTCTTCGCCATGGCCCGTATCGTCCTGACCTGGCTGTGCTCGATGATATCGAGAATGATGAGCTGGTGCGTAACCCTGAGCAGCGTGACAAGCTCGATAACTGGCTCAAAAAAACGGTCCTGCCGCTTGGCGGCGCGGGGGCCAAGTTCGATGTGGTGTATATCGGGACAATCCTGCACTACGATTCCGTGCTTTCCCGCACCCTTAAAAATCCGCTATGGACGCGGGCCCGCTTCAAAGCGCTTATCAGCTGGCCGCACAATATGTCGCTGTGGGATAAGTGGGAAGAAATCCTGCGTAACAACGACGAAGATGGTCAGATGCTGGCGCAGGCATACTACCGTGAGCATCAGTCTGAGATGGATGAAGGAGCCGTGGTGTCATGGGCTGCACGTCCGCTTTATGCCCTGATGCTCATCCGTGCCCGTGATGGTCACAGCACCTTTGATGCGGAATATCAGAACGATCCCGTCAGCGGCGAAGATGCGCCATTTACCGGCTGCATTAACTTCTGGGTCAACCGCCTTAACGAGTGGCGTTTCTATGGCGCATGTGACCCGAGCCTGGGTAAACACGGTAACAGCCGGGACCCTTCCGCGTTACTGGTCGGCGGTTTCAACCGCTTCACCGGCATTCTGGACGTTGTTGAAGCGCGTATCCGAAAGCGTGTGCCGGACAAAATTATCTCTGACGTTATCGAGCTGCAGCGGGAATATAACTGCCTCGTCTGGGCGGTCGAGTCCGTCCAGTTCCAGGAGTTCCTGCGCACCGAACTGGTGAAGCGCTCCGCTGCAATGGGTATCCCCGTTCCTGCCAGAGCCGTCACGCCTTCGGTTGATAAGCTCCTGCGCATTGAGTCACTGCAGCCACACATGGCCAACGGTCTGATACGGCTGCACCCATCGCAGACCACACTTATCGACCAGCTCCGGCACTTCCCCAAAGCTGACCATGATGACGGGCCTGATGCCCTGCATATGCTCTGGATGCTGGCCGTTTCCGGCGCTGGCAATTTCGAATTTAAAGCTGTTCCCCGCCGTGGCCATAGCGGGGACAGGTTCGGTCCTTCAGGAGGATTTTGATAATGGTTCAGATTCTTGACCAGTATGGTCGCCCGCTTAATAAAGAGGTGCTTAAAGCCCCCCAGACCTCCCGCACGTTCGAGCTGCAGCGTGACTGGCCAACTCACCCCTCACGGGGAATGACTATTGCCCGGCTTCCTCGCCTGCTGGAAGCGGCTGAACGCGGCGACCTGGCGGCTCAGGCTGACCTTTTCGAAGATATGGTTGAGCGGGACGGGCATATCTTTTCTGAAATGGCCAAGCGTAAGAATGCGCTGCTCACTCTGGACTGGAGCATCGAGCCACCGCCGAACGCGACGGCGGAAGAAAAGCAGATCGCCGCGATGGTGGCCAGCTGGTTCGCTGACCTTCAGGAGATGGAAGATATTACCCTGAATGCGGCTGAAGCTATCGGGCATGGCTTTTCCGCTCAGGAGATTGAAAAGTGGGAGCTTGACGGCAATCTGTGGCTGCCCGTCAAAATCAAACTGCGTCCGCATCGCTGGTTCTGTACCACGCCGGAAGCCGGGGATGAGGTGCGTCTTAACACCGGCACGCTGGGGGGAGAAGAACTCTGGCCGTTTGGCTGGCTGGTGCATACGCACAACGCCAAGTCAGGCTATATCGCGCAGTCCGGCTTATACCGCGTGCTGGTCTGGCCTTATCTGTTTAAAAACTACAGTGTGCGCGATCTCGCTGAGTTCCTGGAAATCTACGGGCTGCCACCGCGTATCGGGTCGTATATGTCCGGGGCCAGCCAGGATGAACAGGATAAACTTATGGAGGCGCTGGTCAGCATCGGTCATAACGCCTCGGGGATCATCCCTGATAACACCAAAATCGAATTTAAGGATGCCGCCGAGGGGCAGTCCGATCCTTTCATGGCGATGATTAACTGGTGCGAACGTACCGAATCAAAGGTCATTCTCGGCGGCACGCTGACGTCACAGGCGGACGGCAAGTCCTCAACAAATGCCCTTGGTAATGTGCATAACGAAGTCCGCCACGATCTGCTGACCGCTGATGCCCGCCAGCTGGAAGGGTTTTATCGTGGCTTCATTCGTATGTTACTGGCCATTAATGGTTATAACGTCAGCCCGCGCCGTCAGCCGCGTCTGGTATTTGATACCCGTGAGCTGGAGAGCATTGAAACCTTCGCCAATGGTGTTTCCGCGCTGGTACGCGCCGGGATGGACACTATCCCGACGTCATGGATACACAAAAAGGTCGGGATTCCGGTACCAAAAGAGAACGAAGCTGTACTGACACCGCCTGCTGCTCCCTCTCCGGTGGGGCTGAGCACATCGCCGGTATTCCGCCATTTTGCGGCACTGAGCACCACGGGCGAGGTTGTTGACCCTGCACAGGATGCGCTGGACAGCGCCACGTCGCCAGGGGAGAGCATTGCGAAAGCCATGGATAAGCTGATTGCTCCGCTGGTCTCGGCCCTGAGCAAGGGGCAAAGCCCTGATGAGGCTCTGGATATCATTGCTGCGAGTTACCCTCAGCTGGATGATACGCAGCTGCAGCAGCTGATAAAGCAGGCGCTGTTTGTCAGCGAGGTCTGGGGGCGACTCAATGCCGAAAGCTGATGTTGATCTGGGGTACGCCATCGGGTTAAAGCCCGAAGAAGCGATTGCCTACTTCGAATCGAAGGGCTATGCCACCGGCTTTAACTGGCACGATATTGAGGCCCGCGCCCATGCCACCAGTTTCACCGTGGCGGGCGTCCTTAAACAGGATGTGCTTGAGGATATTCATAAATCGCTTCGCGAGCATATTGCTGATGGCGGCACGCTCCGGGACTTTGAACGGCAGATAACCCCAACGTTGATCCGTAAGGGCTGGCTTGCCGACCGTGCCAGGCTGGTCGCCGATGAGGATGGCGTTCTGGAGGGTAAACAACTCACGCCACGCCGTCTGCGCACTATCTTTGAAACCAATATGCAGGCGGCCTATGGTGCCGGTCGCTATGCGGAGCAGATGGCCAACGCGGAGTTTCGCCCCATATGGGAACGCGTGGCCGTCATGGACATGCACACCCGGCCACTCCACGCCAGACTTAATGGTTTCACAGCCCGCTATGACGATCCTGTATGGCAGTTTATGTACCCGCCTGACGGATACCACTGCCGCTGCCGCATTCGTGCCCGAAGTCAGGCGGATGCAGACCGCATGGGGATTGAGGTCAAATCGTGGGAGCAGGACATTGTCACGGTACAGCAGGCATGGGGACCAAAAGAAACCCGTGACGTTAAGGCGTTACGCTTCAACGGCGAGCTTTACACGCCTGATGCCGGATTCGGGCACAATCCGGGTCAGGGCTGGCTCTCTTCTCTCGGACAGCGCCTCATGGATAAATCTGCAACTACCACGCCCCGGATTGCCTCTCAGGCCATCCATGAAACTCTATCTGAACCTGCTGTGCTGGATGCCGTCAGCGATGATGTGCGTCGCTGGGTCGACACCGTCAGCGTGCGGCAGAAGACCCGTGGCGACCTGAGGCGCGTTGGCGGTATCCAGCCTGAGCTGCTGAATCGCCTCGAAGAGCGTGGTGTTAACGGTGCGATCACATTAAGCGTGCACGAAGAGGATGTCCGGCTGGCTCCGGGCCCGATGTGGTCAGAGCTTCCCGTTCTGCTCCGTCAGCCAGCTGGTGTCTGGCTTGATGATGACGCTCTGGTGTGGCTCCTCTCCGGGCAGAACGGCACCCGCGCCGTGCGTGGTGTGCAGTCTGACGATGGCTGGCGTCTGTCGCTTGTAAACGCCGGTGCCACAGTCACCCCTGGCGATGTGTTATCTGAACGCGCGGCGCAGCTGCTGGAGCTGAAATCATGAGCTACGCCATCAAGTATGACATTGGTGACTTTGAGCGCTCACTCGGTGAACTCATTAAAAAGCTGGAAAACCGCGCCCCCCTGATGCGTGAGATGGCCGCTGCTATGGGGGATGCGGTTGAAGAAAACTTCGCGCAACAGGGGCGGCCCGCGTGGATGGGCTGGAGCCCGGCATATGCCCGTCAGCGCCGGGGCGGTAAAATTCTCCAGAAGAACGGTCGACTGGCAGCGAGTATCACGCAGTACAGCACGAATGATGATGCGACGGTCGGGACCAATGTGAAATACGCCCGCATTCATCAGGAAGGTGGGGAAATCAGCATTCCGGCCCGCAGCCAGAAAGCCTACTACCGCCAGAACAAGGATGGTTCAGTGGGTAACCGGTTCGTTAAAAAATCCCGTTCCAACTTTGAGCAGTGGAACACTATCGGGGCGTATAAAATTAAGATGCCAGCGCGTCCTTTCCTGCATCTCACCGAAGATGACGTGGAGAAGATGGAGAGTACGGCTGAGCAGTATCTGAAACGTATTTTAGACTGAGGGCAAATTCGTCCTGTAAGGCGCTGTGACGCGTTCAGTCTGATTGTGCTAGAGTGATTCGTCCAGGAGGTATTCAGACGTTTTTAAAAGCGGTTTAAAAAGGTCTGGACTCATAAATGCATTACGGGAGCGAGCAACTGGACACATTCAAAGCTTTCCTTGATTATTTCACCCCGCAGCAGTGGGTTTTCATTGGCATCTTTGGGGGCCTGGTTATAAAGGTTGCTGAGTGGTTCACTGACCGATACTTTGCCCGCCGGCATCAGAAGCGTCAGTCTGCTAAACCCGATAAGCCGACAACCAAAGAAAACGATCCTCAGCAATAATCCACTGAACCTCTTCATCTGAACCTCCCCGCAGTGGTGCCGTATCGTCGGCACCATGAAAAAGACACTCATCGCTTCACTCACCCAGGAAATTAACACCGCCACTCCCGGTGTCATCCAGCTATTCCCGGCTGGTGAATTCCGCGCCCGTGATGGCCGTCCGACCGAATGTGCCGCCTGGCTGATGACGCGGGAAATTGCAGAGCGCCTTATTGCCGCAGCTGATGCCCGCGACACCCCCTACGTCCTGGACTACGAACACCAGACCCTTCGGGCCGCTAAAAACGGTCTGCCTGCGCCTGCAGCTGCATTCTTCAAAAAGCTGGAGTGGCGGGACGGTGAAGGTTTGTTCGCCATCGATGTCGAGTGGACAGCCGCAGCGGCTGCGATGGTCGAGGCGAAAGAGTATCGCTTTATTTCACCCGTGTTTTCTTACGACAAAACCGGTCAGGTGCTGGAGTTGCTCAACGCCGCGCTGACCAATACACCTGCGGTCGACGGGATGGAGGAAGTGTTACTTGCTGCCGCCTCCCTGATGGCCGCGCATTTAACCACAGAGGGTCAGACCGAAATGGATGAAGAATTTCTCAACGAGCTACTGAGCAACCTGCGCTGGATGCTCAATCTGCCAACCGCCTCAACGAAAGAAGAGATCATGGCTGAGCTGCAAAAAATCATCACCATGATTTCCGGTGGCCAGGGGACTGCAGCGGCGTCGGTCAGTCTGCTGGATATCCTGAACCAGAACGCGCAGAACATCGCTGACCTGACGGCGAAACTCGACACGCCTGACCCGGCCAAATGGGTTTCGGTGGAGGTCATGCATTCAGCCGTTCAGCAGGCGACAGAGCGCGCCGGTGCGGGTAATACCGCCGCACTCGCCACGCAGCAGGCTGAAGCGTTGATTACGGTTGCCCTCGGCGATGGTCGTCTGCTTCCTGCACAGCAGGAATGGGCGGCGTCACTGGCGAAATCCGATCCGGCCAGTCTTACCGCCTTTATCGAAAAAGCGCCAAAGATTGCCGCACTGACTACCAGTCAGACTCAGGGGCAACCGCCTGCTGGCCTTCCGTCACGCCCGTCACAGGGTGCTGAAGATGATGTGATTGACCCGGCCATCTGCTCAATGATGGGCAATGACCCGGAAAGCGTCGCGAAATACCTCAAATAAAGGAGAGCGAAATGGATCGTCATACCCCTTATCGCGACGGCCAGCTGTTTGCCGTCCCGGTTGCGCCAGCCACTGAACTCTTTGGCGGCCACATTATTGCGGCCAACGCAGCGGGCTTTGCTGTACCAGGCAGCGCCACGGCGGCCAATACCACCCTCGGCATCTGTGATGGCTGGGTGGATAACTCTGCCGGTGCCGCCGGTGATGCGAGCGTGCTGGTTCGTCGTGGTAAAGCCTGGTTCCTTGCTAACAGCACTGCTGACCCGGTCACGCTGGCGCAGACTGGCAAGGATTGCTACGTGGTGGACAGCCAGACCGTGGCCAAAACCAGTGATACCAACGCCCGTCCGATCGCCGGAAAGGTGCTTGGTCTTGAGAATGATGGCGTCTGGGTTCTGATTTAATAAGGAGAGAACCGTGTTAATTAACGTAAAAAATGTACGTCAGATTTTCATTAATCTGAAAGCGACCTTCCAGAACGCCTTTGATCAGGCTCCGTCCGACTGGCAGAAGATTGCCATGGTGGTGCCGTCGACCGGGAAAGAAAACGACTACAGCTGGCTGAGCCGTTTCCCGAAAATGCGTGAGTGGATTGGCGACAAGGTGGTTAAAGCGCTCGCCGCGTTCAACTACACCATCCGCAACAAAGACTGGGAAGCGACGGTAGAAGTTGAACGTAACGATATCGAAGACGATCAAATCATGGGCTATGCCCTGCAGGCGAAAGGTGCGGGCCAGTCCGCTGCAGAACTGCCTGCCGATATCGTCTTCGCTCTCCTGAGCAAAGGTTTCACCAATCTTTGCTACGACGGTCAGCCCTTCTTTGATACCGACCACCTTTCGGGGGGCAAGTCGGTCTCTAACAAAGGCACGAAAAAGCTTGCCGTTACCTCGCTTGCCGCCGCAAAAGCAAGTTACGGGGCTGCACGAACGGCCATGCGCAGCCTGAAGGATGATGAAGGCGCGTCCCTGAAAATTCGCCCGACCATCCTGGTTGTGCCTCCGGCTCTTGAAGACGATGCCAACTATCTGATGACGGCTGACCGCTTCCCTGACAATACGCCAAACCCATACAAGGGGACGGCTGAAGTTCTGGTTGTCCCGGAGCTGACGTCAGATACCGCCTGGTTCCTTCTGGACACGTCAAAACCCGTGAAGCCCCTGATTTATCAGGAGCGTAAAAAACCGGTCTTTGTCGAGCAGACCGACTACAACGCTGACAACGTCTTTATGCGCAAGAAGTTCATCTTCGGTGCTGAAGCCCGTGCAAATGGTGGCTACGGCTTCTGGCAGATGGCGTATGGCTCCACCGGGGAGGACGCATAATGCCGATTCAAATCACTGCCCGCCGCGATGGCTTTCGCCGTCTCGGCATCGCCCACAGCGCGAATACTGTCACCTGGCCGGATGACCATTTCAGCGACAGCGAACTCCAGATTCTGGAAAACGATCCCAATCTGATTGTGGTTCGTTTGCAGGATGTGCCTGAAAACGCTGGCGACGGCGATGCTGTTTCGGCCCTGACCACCGAGCGTGACGGCCTCAGGGCACGCGTCAGCGAGCTGGAGGCGACGGTTCTGCAGCTCAACCAGGATGGCGACGCGCTTAAGCAGCAGCTTGCCAGTGCAAACGGCACCATCACGGAGCTGGAGAAAGTACGTGATGCACTGAGTCAGAAGCTGGATGCGCTGCAGGCCGGTTCGGAAAACACGGACAAAAAGGCCAAGGGGTAAGCCATGTACGCGAACCGGGAGGACATGGTCAGGGCGTTTGGTGAGCGTGAGTGCGTGTCGCTCACCGACCGCAACTACACCGGGCAGATTGACGATGATGTGCTGAACGGCGCACTCATTCAGGCCAGCGCTGAAATCGACGGTTATCTCTGCGGTCGCTATCCGGTTCCCTGGGCAGATGAGCCCCGTGTTCTCGTCGGTCGCTGCTGCAACATCGCCCGCTATCTTCTGTGCGGCTCTGAGACCCAGATGACAGCTGAAATCCGCGAGCGGTATGAAGACACCGTTCGCTACCTGGAAAAAGTTGCATCCGGGCGAATCAATCTGGGCCGCACGACGACGGGTGAAGTGGTGAAAAGCGGAACCGGTGCGCGGATGGTGTCAGGTGGTCGCGTCTTCGGGCGTGACCAGACTGGCGGAGGAAGTTTCTGATGGTTATTACGGATATTGAAAAAGCCATCGTGGAGCGCCTTCGCAAAGGTATGGGGCGTATGGCGAAGAACGTGCGCTCCTACGGCGGCGAGCTGGACGGCGAGCCTGCGGAGGTACTGCGCCAGCTGCCTGCCGTCTGGGTGACGTTTGGCGGGGTCCAAAAAACCGAGCCATACAGCACAGCACGGCAACGGTTTGTCACTCACGGTCGCTTTGTCGTGGTGGTAGGCGAGCGCAGTCTGCGCAGTGAAGAGGCGGCCCGTATGGGTGGGCCGCACGTACAGGAGGTCGGTACGTACATTCTTGTTGCTGCCGTTCGTCGTCTGCTGTCCGGTCAGGATATGGCGGATACGGGTATTAAAATTGCCCCGCTCAGCCCCGGTCGCGTGCGCACGCTCTTCAACACCCAGATAGAGTCACAGGCTTTTTCCGTTTTTGCCTGCGAGTTCGACACGAAATGGGTTGAGTCGGCGCTGGAAAACGGGCGTTACCCGCTGACGGATGCGCCGGAAGGCCATGTTGATCATATGTTCCAGATTTATGGCGGTGCCACCACCGACGATGACCCGGCATGGCTGAAAACCCGACTCAGTTACGATCTTAAGCAGCCTGATAAAGACAATGCAGCAGAGGACATTATCAGTCATGAGCAAAATTAAAGTAAAAGCCGCCAGTGGGTTGAGCGTGCCGCGCGAGGATAATGCGCGCCGCTACATCACCGATGCGGCCCCCCTTGAGGTGGAGAACACCGCTTATTACCAGCGTCAGGTAATGGCCGGTGATCTGATTATTGTCACGGACAGTGACAAGAACACCAAAAACAAAAACAACGCAGTCAGCACGGAGGTGAACGGTGAGCAGTCCTAATATCAGTTTTGACACTATCGGTACGAACCGCAAGCCAGGTCAGTATATTGAGTTCAACACCCGCCTGGCCGTTCGTACCCTGCCGGGTAACACCCAGAAGGTGCTGATGATTGCGCCAATGCTGGCCTCCGGTTCGTCTGCACCGCTTGTCATTCAGAATGTTTTCTCTGATGAAGAGGCTGCGACGTACTTTGGCCGTGGCTCACTGGCGCATCTGATGGCCACAGCGGCCATCGGTGCCTACCCCTATCTGCAACTGCAGATCGTCGGGGTCAGCGATGCGGCCACTGCAACAGCCGCGACGGGCAAGGTTACCGTGACCGGCACAGCATTATCCAGCGGGAAGCTGCGCGTGACCATTAATGGCACCCGTATTGATGTCGGTATTTCGGCAGCAGATACGGCGGAGACCATTGCGGCAGCGTTGACGGAACTGATTACCCAGAAAGACGGGTTGCCAGTGACGGCGACGGCAAACGCGGGGGAAGTGACCCTGACCTGCCGCCATAAAGGGGCGGTTGGTAACGACATTATTGTCTCTTCCGCCGTGACGGCAGCGGGTATCACAGCAGCGGCGACCACTCTTGCAGGCGGCAATGTTGATCCGGATATTACGCCAGCGCTGGCAGCGGCGTTCTCTGCAGGTCATAACATTATTGTTTGCCCGTTCTCCACCCAGGAGGCGATGACGGCACTGCGTAACCATCTGACAAACGTCAGCAATGCGATGGAACAGCGAGGCGCAATCGGTGTGGGTGGCTGGCGTAAGTCGCTTTCCACCGGCATTGCACTGGCAGCCTCACTGAATGACGGGCGTATCACGCTGGGCTGGCATAGCGGCTCGGTAAAAACCCCGGCGCAGATTGCCGCTGCCTATGCCGCAGTTATCGCCAGTGAAGAGGACCCGGCCCGCCCGCTGAACACCCTTGCGATGAGCACGCTGGATGTGACTGCAGTGGAAAGTCAGCCAGGGAGAACCGAGCAGGAGAACGCCCTGCGCAATGGTCTTACCCCGTTTGAGATTGGCCCCGGTGACAAAGTGCAGATCGTTCGCGCTATCAGCACCTACACCAAAAACGCCCAGGGCGTGGATGATGTGGCGCTGCTGGATATCACCACCATCCGAACGCTGGACTATGTGCGCAAGGCCTGCCGTGAACGCATCGCTCTGCGATTCCCGCGCGACAAGCTCAGCTCAAGGACGCCGCCGAAGGTGCGCAGCGAACTGCTTGATGTGCTTTACAAGCTGGAGGAGCTGGAGATTGTCGAGGAGGTGGATGCCAACAAAGACGGTCTTATTGTAGAGCGCGATCTGCAGGATGTTAACCAGCTGAACGGTCGCATTCCTGCGGATGTTGTGAATGGCCTGCACGTCTTTGCCGGTCGAATTGATTTGCTGCTCTGAGGGGTAAACCAGAATGGGTCTTGAAGAATATGTTGGCGCGATCGTCATGGAAGTCGACGGCCAGGAAATTGAAGTGACTGACCTCAAGGAAGATGTGACCACCGGGCGAAAGCTTGTGAAGACGATGAACAAAACGGGCCGCGCCAAAGGTTTCTCCCGTGGCATCGAAGAGATCCAGCTGACCGTTACGGTGGTCATCCCGGAATCCGGCGACCTGAACTGGGGCGGTATTGAAGGTGCGAAAATCACCCAGTATCCACTCAACAGCAGCGGTAAACGTGTTTCTTACCTGGACTGCTTCAGCACTCAGGTCGGGGCTCAGTATACCGTCGATAACGAAGCGAAGCGCGATATCACCATGAATGCACTTCGTCGGGTGGAGGAATAAATGGAAAAGCAGCAGCTTTTATATGGCGTTAAATACGGTGATAAAGTCCATTTTGACTTTGCCGTCAGGCTGCCTGTGGTGAGCGATACCATTGAAGCGCTGCGGGCAACCGATGAAGCCTGCGGCACTACCGAAGGCGCAGCCGCAAACATGTATTACCGCGTTGCGGTAATGGCGTGTGCGATTATTTCCCTCGGAGACGTGCCAAAGGAAGAAATCACGGCGGAGCTGCTCCTTAACGAGCTGAATGATGATGATTTCGATCTCATCGATGCTCAGATTGAAGCCATTAAAAAAAAGCGGATGGATTTGAACAAAAGCTCACCGGCTACCGAACCCTCGTCCTCGCCCTCGGACGATACGGGATCAGTGAACAACAAATCGGAAGCATGACCCGAACGGAACTCGACGGCTACACCGAAGCGCTTGCCCGGTTACATGGAAAGAAAACCGGGCAAACCACCACCCGCACAACCCGCACTGTCAAATCGCAACGCCGGAAGAAAGTCGGCAAACGGAGATAGTCCATGGCGCGTAACTTACAACTGGCGCTGCAGCTGCTTGCCCGTGATACCGGCTCCAAAGTGCTTAAACAGGCACTGCAGGGCATTAGCCGAGATACCAAAGCGGCGCAAAAAACCGATGATGAGCTGGCGAAATCCCGTCAGCAGAACTCAACCACAGCGATTCGCGCCTCCCGTTCTCTGATTGAGGAATACCGTCGCGCCAGTTCGGCGCGATCAACTCTTGGCATTCGCTCAGAGCGCGAAATACAGCGTGAAATACAGCAGACCATGGCGGCCTATAATCGCCTTACCCGCACAGGTATGCTGTCCGCAAATGAGCAGAACCGGGCTTTCAGGGCCATGACTGACAGGGTCAAGACGCTTCGAGCTGAGCTTGGCGGTGTGAATGACTCAATGACGCGCATGCAGCGATTCCGCGCTGCAGGTTCAACCGTGGCAGCAGTAGCCGGTGGGTTAACCGCTGCGGGTATGATTATAAAAGACCCGGTTCAGCGTCAGATGGCTTACGAACGGCGTAATGCTGAGATTGCAAATACCGCTTATAACAATCTCTCCGCACCAGACCGTATTAAGAAAATACCTGAGATCAATAATGCAATCCGTGGGGCTGTCCGTTATGGCGGTGGAACGCCAGAGGCCGCACAGGAAACCATTAATTCACTTTTCGCAGGTGGTCTTGATGATAAAACGGCATTAAAAATATTGCCTGATATTACTCGTTACGCTACTGCTTCAGGCGCAAATCCGAATGACCTTGCGCGTATTGCTATTGGTGCAATTAAGAACTTTGATATAAAGGCTGAGGATTTACCAGCGGTATTTGATAAAACCATCAGGTCTGGGGAGAATGGTAAATATGAACTTGCTGATATGGCTGGCTCATTACCATTGACCATGACAAAAGCTAACTCTGTAGGTATGTCAGGGTTAAAAGATTTAGATGTTATCCTCGCGATGTTACAGGCTAACGCTGAAACAGCAGGTGATAATAGCGCCGCATCGACTAACGTTAATAACCTTCTTGATAAATACACCAGTGCTGACACTCAGAATGCACTAAAAAACTACCGTTTCAAAGGTAAGAAAGGTGAGGCGCTAAAATATACTGATTATCTTGCGCAGCAAAGACTTGATGGGGTAAATACTTCTGACGCATTCACCAATGCTGTATCAGGTATCGTTTCCGCTGACCCTCGAGTTAAGAAATTACGGGCGCAGGCTGCTAAATTCAAAGGGACAGATAAGGAAAAAGATATTCTTGCCTCGCTAGATATTGTGGTTTCATCTATTACCTCAAAAATAATTGCCGACCAGCAGGCCAGTACTGCATTAAAAACCAGTATCATGAAGAACGACTTTATAAAAGAACAGATTTCAGGAACACGTGATTCTGTCGGTGCTGGTGCAGCCTCATATGATGTGATGTCATCAACAAATGATTTTAAGTCACAACAATTTGAATCCGAGAAAATGTTTTCTGAACAGGATGCAATGAAACCTGTTGCCGATTTATACGGTGATTTGACGTCAAAACTCACCGATTACGCTAAAGAATATCCTGAGCTAACCACGGCTATTTCTGGTGCCACTACTGGCATTAAAGCCATGACAGCGGCTGCGGTAGCTTTTGCAGGGCTCAATTTCCTGACGGGCGGCGGAATAAAAATGCCAGGCTCTCCTGGAGGTGGAGTGCCATCTGCAGGAGGTTCTGCTCTGGGACGTGCCTGGTCCGTTATTCGTGGCGGAGCTGGCAAGGTATTAGCTCCACTGGCCCTTTATCAGGGTATGCAGGATGCCCCACTCGTTCACGTTGAGCGAGGTGATTCAGATGCACGTGAACGACTTAAGGTTGACAACTATTCCAGTGAGTCAGCACGCATGCTCGATGCAGTAAAAGCCCGCCCCGGATTGCTGGATGTCGTGGATGAGGTCAAATCATGGTGGAGTTCTCCGGCCACAATGGGGCAAAACACACCAGCAACAACAGGCGTGCCGTCTTATCTGTTGCCTCAGCAGCAACAAAAGCCTCAGCCAGTAAACATCACCACTAAAGTCATGCTCGATGAGCGTCAGATTGCCGAGGCCGTCAATCAGTATAACGGCGAACAATCCGTTCGCGGCTCAACAGGAGGCCCGCAGTGAGCTGGGAAGATTCATTACAGGATGCCTCATTCAGGGGCGTCCGCTTCGATGTGGTTAATACCCGTGACAGCGCCAGCCGCGACATTGCGACGTATGAGTATCCCTATGTCGACGGTGGTGATGTTGATGACCTTGGCCGCAAGCCTCGTAACCTGAGAATGACGGTCCTTTTCTGGGGTGACGATTACGATGTGCGACTCCAGGCGTTTCTGGCCGCGCTGGATACACACGGCAGCGCGGAGTTAATACACCCGGTTTTCGGCTCCATGACGGGCATGCAGTGCATTGAATATCAGGCATCGCATGAAGCGGAGAACGTTGATTACTGCGTTGTCGAGGTGGTCTTTATCCAGGGGGGACTTAATCTGCCTTTCTTTGGCAGCGACTTCCCGTTGTCGAAAGCCGATATCATTTTCAACCAGGCGCAATCCGCTCTGGAGAAAGCCCGGACGGCCATCGACAATATTCTCTCGCCTCTGCGTACAGCGAAAAAGTGGATGAAGAAAGCGAAATCGCTGGCAACCACGACGCTGAATATGGTGACCGTACTTAAGGGTGAACTGACGGGATTTGTCAGTACCACCTCGGATTTTGTTAATTATCCGAAAGCGTTCATGAATGACCTGCAGAGTGCGCTGAGCCTGACGTCGCTTCAGTCCAAATCAAGTGTCAGTAATAACCCTGGAAGCTATTCACAGTCCTCAGACGTTTCCGGTACAGCGGGCATCGTGATGGCCGACTGGAAGAATGGCCGTAACAATCTGCAGGATGTGGCCGCATTACCTCAGCAGATAGTGACAGGGCAAAAGACTGTTGCTGTTACCGTTCCGGCGGGATCATCAACGTCTGATATCACTGAGCTGGTAACGGCGGTAAAAATCCAGGTTGCAATCCAGCTGGCGCTTGATGCTTCCGACATACTCAGTGACAGCAGCATCAGCGATATTCTGTCTCCTGTCGATATTGAGCAGATCACCAACGACACCAGGACGGCCATTCAGACGGCAATCGACCAGACGCGGGACACCTTTGCTGCCGATACGCAAAACGTGAGCGCCGGTGAAACACCGGGTGGCGTGACATGGCAACCCGTGGTTGAAAGCCTCAAGGATATTGCCCTGACCGTTCAGGAGTTGGGTGCAGCGGTTATCACCAGCAGACCGCCACTGACGACACGAGTGATATTGTCCGACACCAACCTGCATTTGCTGGCGCACCTGTGGTACGAGGACTACACCCGCGCCGCCGAGCTGCTGCGCCTTAATCCGACATTACGTAATCCTAACAACATCAAAGCCGGTGACGTTCTGAATGCCTACTCAAGATAAAGATTCGCAGAATACGGTGAGCCTGGTTATTGATGGCAAAATCCACAGTGCATGGAGCCGCTATCAGATTGACTCCGATTTTCTGATCCCCTCCGATGCCTGGAGCGTAACGCTTGGTCTGCCAGACGGTATTTTCCCTGCGGCCATTAAACGAGGTGTGTCGGTACTGGTCAGGGTGGGTAATGATGTGGTGATGTCCGGTCGGGTGGATGTGGTTCAGCGCCGCGTATCCCGTCAGCAGGTCTCTTTATCGCTTTCCGGTCGCGATGGCGCTGCCGTGCTTGTTGACTGTGCTTCACCCGTTTTTACCTCCCGTCAGCTCAGTCTTGAAGAAGTGATCGCCCAGGTCGTCAGGCCGCTGGGGGTAACGAACATCCGCATTGAGGCTGAGACATCCCTGCGTAATGACAAGGTCAGCGTTGAGCCCGGAGAACGTGCGTGGGATACGCTTGAGCGTGCAGCTGCTGCACGCGGGTTATGGCCATGGTTTGAGCCAGATGGCACGCTGGTTATTGGTGGGCCGGACTACACAAAAGACCCGGTGGCCACGCTGATTCTTAATCGTGACGGTCGGGGAAACAACGTCCTCGATCTCAGTGACCGGTCATCCATTACCGGGGCGTTCTCTGAACTGACAATGCTGGCACAGGGACACGGCCAGGGGAAAAAATCCGGGAAGTTCGATGTTATTGACGTTGATGGCCAGAGTGCTGACGCAGAAGACGACGATGATGCCGATGAAATTTATGACAGCACCGGCTCAGCAGAAAATGGCTTTCATGGATTACGCAGCACCGTTCGGGACAGTACCGTACCATTTTACCGTCCGCAAATTATGGTTGCCGGTGATGCTGATAACCAGGCGCAGGTTGATTATCGCGCAAGAAAGGCCATGGCCGATGCCCGCCTGAACGGGTTTGATCTGACAGCTATTGTTAAAGGCCATCGCATGGAGAACGGTCAGTTATGGCAACCGGGCCAGCGTATCCGTGTACGAAGCGAGCCACATGGCATTGATGACATTTACTTCCTCATGGGAAGAGAGTTTTCAGGTGGACGGCCAGACAACACCATTACCACCCTGCGTCTCAAAGAGGATGGAATATGGATACCGGATGCTTATCCGAAAAAACGGAAATCACGTAAACGCCGCGCCAAGGTAAATAAAGAGCTGGAGATTATCGATGTGGAACAAAATTGATTCTCGTATTAACACGGCGTTAAACCGTATAAGACAGGCCTTCAGGGGCGTTTTAATAAGGGTTAACAGCGGCGGTGATATTCAGACCATTCAGGGTAAAGGTCTGGCTACGGAGTCCCTACAGGATGTGGAGATGTTCCAGCAGTACGGTTTTACATCCAACCCGCCCAGGGGGACTAAAGCCATTATGCTCCCGCTTAACGGGCGCACCAGTCATAGCGTGGTGATTGCCACGGAACACGCTTCATACAGGCTAAAGAGCCTGAAAAGTGGTGAGCTTGCCATTTATTCGGATGAAGGCAGCAACATTATCCTGAAGCGCGGGAAAATTATTGAAGTGAACTGTGATGAATATATTGTTAATACTAAAAAACATACCGTGAATACCGAAGAGCATATTGTTAATACCAGAACGTATAAAACGACAGCCTCAGAGCGGGCAGATTTTGATACGCCATTGCTGAAAGGCAGTAATGAAGTTGCTGACGGTAAATCTACGCTGAACATCATGCGCGAGACTTATGACGGTCACGACCACAACCACGGCGGCGATGCAGGCACAACGCAGAAACCTAATCAGCCAATGTAATTTGTGGTAACGTAAGTTCACCTTCAAAAGCAATACCCACTGAACCCCTTCACCGATAATTTAAATTTCCATGCCGATAGTATTACGGCATGGAAATGTTGATTGATCCAACGACCGGAGATTATACCGGCGACAGCTCAGACACTTTAGCTAATGCCGTCTATTTACGGCTGATGACACCCCTTGGCTCATGGTGGGCTGAGCCAACTCTGGGCTCTCTTTTACATACACTGCGCCGCGAAAAGGATGTGTCCCGCGTTCAGAAACTAGCGGTGCAGTATTCGCAGCAGGCCCTGAAGCCGATTATTGATGACGGTCGCGCCCGGTCTATTTCCATTACTGCAGAGCACTGGCAAAAAGGCTGGATGCTGCTTCATATCATCGTCATGTCCGCGAGCGGAACGCCGCAGACCTGGAAATTTCCGGTTAAGGTCAGCTGATGCCATTCATTACCAAAAATGCCGCGCAAATTCGCACAGACATTCTGCGGGATATCAAAAATCTCCTGCAGTTGTCTGATGACAAGCTGGGGCCAGACAGCGACTGGTATGTCCGGGCGTCAAGTGTGGCCAGCGTTGCCGAGGGGCTTTATCAGCATCAGGGATGGATCGTCCGTCAGATATTCCCGGATACAGCTGATTCGGAATTTCTCTATCTGCATGCCCGCTTACGTGGTTTAAGTAAAAAAGCAGCAAATAATGCCTCCGGTCCCGCCACATTTACCGGCGAACCGGGCGCGGCAGCTGCCGCCGGTCTTGTGTTCAAACGCGACAGTGTATCGTGGACAACAACCGAAGAAATTACTATCGGGTCGGATGGGAAAGCATCCGTAAATGCAATGTCTTCTCTGTCCGGGACTGCGGGTAATACCACCTCAGTCACATCGGCAACGCTGACCACTACACCTGACGGGTTTGACAGCACAGTGACCGTTGGTCTGATGACTGGCGGTACGGATGAGGAAACTGATGCGGAGCTGCTTGCCCGTCTGCTTGAAATCATTCGCCGACCTCCTGCAGGCGGTAATAAATATGATTACAAACGCTGGGCACTGGAAGTATCCGGCGTATCCGCAGCATATGTTTACCCGTTGCGGCGTGGGCTGGGTACTGTTGATGTTGTGATCACGTCTGCAGGTGGGCTGCCTTCTCAGGATGTGATCGACAGGACGCAGACTCACATTGACGACGTCCGGCCTGTTACAGCAAAAAACACGCTGGTTCTCATGCCTGTCATTCGTACATTTGACGTGCTCGTAAAGGTATCACTGGAAGGCATCACCCTCGCCGCAGCCAAACAGGCTATCGCCGGAACGCTTGAGGACGATGACTCGCGCCGTGAGCCGGGAGTGGCTTTTATTCGCAGCCAGGCGGGGACATTGATTTCTCTCATTCCTGGTATTACCGACTATGACATCGTTACACCATCTGCAAATATTCAGCCTGTAATCGATGCCACGAAAGTCGAATGGCTTAGATTAGGAAATGTGGAGGTAGAGCTGCTATGAGCTACTTCACACTGTTAAATCGTCTGCTGCCACTCGTTTCGTACAGTCCGGGCCAGCCTCTGCTTGATGCATCATTGCGATCAGAAGCAGGCGTGTTTGACACTCTTGATGCGTCTGCAGGGCTTGTTGAAGGTGGAGTTACTCCATTTTATGCACGCAGCCTTTTGTCTGACTGGGAACGCGTCCTTGACCTTACTCCTGCTGAAGGTGCGACATACCAGCAACGCCAGCAGCGTGTACTGGCCAAACTGGCTGAGGTCGGCGGCCTCAGTATTCCGTACTTTACTCAGTTGGCCAGTAACCTTGGCTACATCATCACAATTGATGAACCGCAACCTTTCAGGGCGGGAGTTAACCGCGCCGGTGATCGCCTCTGGGTTGAAGACATTATCTGGGTCTGGCGCGTCAATATTCAGAACTCAGGAACGCAATCCTATCGCTTTCGCTCAGGCAGTTCAGCTGCAGGTGAGCGCCTGACAACCTTTGGTGATCCGGTTATTGAAGAAGTCTTCCGCGATCTCAAACCCGCTCATACATTTTGCTACTTCGCATATCAGGAGAATGAATAATGCGGCCCTTAATGCCACCGGTGCAGACACCGGATAATCTTTTCCATGATGGTAATCCGCTCACTGGTGAGCTGGGAACCATAGTTGATGCTGACCACCTGAATAATGAACAAGCCGCTATCCGCGATACACAAAGTGAGCTGATTGCGATTCTAACAGCAGCGGCAATGGAACCAGAATCGACAGCAGGCCAGCTGTTAGCTGCGCTGAATAAACTTTATGCCCCACTTAACGATACTTTGGGTGCGCTTTCCAGTCTGGTCGGAGGGGCCAATAAACTCCCATATTTCACCTCCGCTAATGCTGCCGCTTTAACAGCATTATCCAGCATTGGTCGGGACATCGTCGGCAAAGCAACGGTTGCTGACGTTCTCACATACCTTGGTTTGGGAGAAGGTTCGGCATTACCCGTTGGTGTGCCTGTTCCGTGGCCTTC
>ENA-ORUR01000078-ORUR01000078.1-human-gut-metagenome-genome-assembly--contig:-NODE-78-length-89822-cov-42.1766_pt1 | contig 89822 bp, 87 predicted proteins | sample MGYA00242086_ERZ509223 | MGnify/ENA primary metagenome ERZ509223 (study PRJEB26280, sample SAMEA2338820) | human gut metagenome | biome: human gut; feature: human-associated habitat; material: faeces... | reverse complement strand
GTATAAATTCTCGTTTCGTTATTGAGCTGCTCAACCCTTTCAATTCCAAGGTTTTGTAGAAAAACAGAAACGTTTTCTATGTCTGAACCATTTGCCGATTTATCCATCTTTCCAGCGAGTGAATTTGTTACGGTGGTAGCAAAGTTAGGATCATTACCCAAAGCCGCAGCAAGTTCATTCAGCGTATCCAGCGCTTCAGGCGAAGAGCCAACCAAAGCAGCAATAGCAGCCTGAACGAAAGCTGTATTTGCAATTTGAGTAGAACTATCTTTGCCTTCCGCCGTTGGCGCAGTCGGCCTGCCAGTAAGAGCGGGACTTTCTTTTGGTGCGTATTGTTTATGCGGATCAGCCGCAGCTACATGCGCTGCCATTTTCTGATCAACATAGCTTTTCACCTGGATGATCTGATCATCAACATACTTTCGGGTTGCCAGAACTACCGAAGGGTCAATTTTCAGCGTTACGGCAGCGGTGCTGCTGACAATCAGGATCATGCGTACAACCTGTACGCGCCCGCTACCTTCCTGTAACTGCGGCTTATACGTTTCCGCACAGTTGGCTACGGCAATCATATCGCCGTCTTTATCGAATAAACCGATTTCACGGATCCACCACCCGCCCTCGTCTTCAGGTATCACCTGCTCGGCAATAATCTGGTTGGCGTTATTCGGGTCAATGCTCAGACTATTAAGCGGCTTGCGGCGCAGCTCATGAACCAGCGCCGTTTGTGCCTGGTTCGGCGTCGGCAACACGCCGTTACCATCGCCTACAGCCATCTGGGTGATTTCAACCTGCGCACCCAATGCCGTGGCATTTGCCAGTTTCGCCGCGCCCACATTGGTTAGCACGGCATAATATTTAGTCGCCACTTGCGATCTCCACGGTGTCAATTAAATGGATTGCCGCCCCGGTGTAATCATCACCGCCCACGGCTATGGTTTCAGGAAAATACGGGTACACGGTTAGCGTATCGCCGGAATAACTGCCCGCGCCGATATACAGATCGCCGGTTGTTTGCAGGTGAAGAGACATTCCCAGCATATGACGGCTGCACGGCTTCACATCGGCGATCAGGCGTTCAAGTTCCTGATAGGTTTCTTCACTAATGCCCTGGTCTTCCACGCCAATATCCAGCGTGAAGGTGCCCGGTGCGGTGTCGATGTTCCACCACTCGTTAACCCGGATGAAGAAGCCGAACGGCTCCACAACCCGGCGCATGGCGCCCGTTGTACCCTTGTACTTATGCAGGTAAAACGCATCGGCCACCGCCTTTCGTTTTGTGTTTATCGGCCAGGCCTCATCCCAGCGATCAACGGAGAAGGCCCACGCCAGATAGGGCAACAGATCAGCCCGACACGTCCACGGGTTCCACAACTGGCGCAGCGGCACGGGCACTTCACCCAACGACGCACAGACGCGCGCGGCGACGCGCTCCATTCGGCTGGCGCTGGGTGGTAACAGGTCATTACTCATCGTAACCACCCACCGTTATGGTGTATTCGGTGCAGTGCGATGCCTGGTAGTCACTCAGCACAATATCCGCAACAGGCTGCGCCAGTTCCACGCGCTGGACGCCTTCGACGTGCAGGGCGGCGTAGATAGCTGAAAGACGGATATCGCGCCCTAAGCGATTCTGCGCGGCAATATACGCCTGTAACTGCTGTTCCGATGCCTGCCGGACGGGTTCAGCTTCCGGCCCCGGATAGATGTAAAGCGTTGCATCAATCTGATACGGCACGATCTCCGCAGACTGCACCGTTACCCTGTCGGCCACCGGGCGCACTTCTTCATCGTTCAGGGCAGCAGCGACCACGGAAAGCAGATCATCGCTGGCCGTTCCGTCACCTTCGCGCGACAGCACCGAAATGGTGACGCAGGCAGGCGTAGGACTCACCGCCGAAATATCAGCTACGCGCCCGTCTGCTGAACGCCCCCAAAATTCATACGCCGCAGTTGGCCCGGCCACGCTCAGACCTTCAAAAGCCTGCTGGGTACGCGTGCGTAAATCTGGGTCTGACTCCATCACGGCTTCAATTGGCGGTGTAACGCTGTCGTCTTCTTCCTGAATGGTCAGACGTTCAACGTTGAAATTGACCGCCAGATTATCCAGATCGCTATCCGTGGAATAAGCCAGCATCACCGCGCGGGCTGCTTCATTCACCCGCTGGCGCAACAGCAATTCGCGATAGCAATTCTCTTCCAGCAGCATGGTGATCGGCTCCGATTCAAGCTCAAGCGTGCGGGCGATCTCTTCCTGCTCGTCTTCCGGGTACATCGCAATAAATGCCGCCTTGCGCTGCGCGAAAAGCGTTTCGAAGTCCAGCGGTTCAACCACCACGGGCGGCGGTAGCTGCGATAAATCGATCGTGCCGCTCATGCCTGGCCCCTCAATGTAATATCAGCGTTAAATGGCGTCTGATTGTCGGTGCGATTGGCCTGGATAGTGGCAACCAGCCGACCGGCACCCGGCGCGCTCAGGGTGATACTGGTCAGAGAGATCCGCGGTTCCCATAAATACAGGGCGCTGTAGATGGCAGACATAACGCGCAGCTTCGTTATGGCGTTATCGACCGGCTGATCTATCAGGTTGAAAAGCTGCGAACCGTAAGCGCGGCGCATTACACGGGAACCGATCGGCGTTAACAGAATATCGCCGATAGACTGCGCTATATGCTCGTTGTCGGTGATGGCATGGCCTGAACTGGCATTCATGCCGCTGTAACGGACTGTACTCATACCGGGCCACCTGTATTACTGCCACCGGACTGGACGCCGCTATGTTTGTGAGAATGGACAACGACACCATTAGACGAAAGCGATCCGCCTGAATGGGTAATATTGCCCTTCATTTCCCCGCCCTTTTGCACTTCCAGCGTTGCGGTGATCAGCTTGTTGGTGCAGACCACTTCCGGCGTGTCCAGGGTAACGCGCGTATCTGCCTTGACCGTTACCACCGGCACGGTGGCGGTAATGGATTCCGACGCGGTGACGCTTGCCGTTTTTACCCCGCTGACAACCAGCGCGCTGGCCTCCGGGTCATATGAAATACGGGCGCCATCCGGGTGCAGGATCACGCAGGTGGTAGCGCCAGCATCTGGCGGCGGTGCGTCTTCGCTGTAAAGGCTTCCGGCAATGAATGCCGTCTCCATCTCACCGCAGGGGCACAAAATATAAACCTGTTCGCCCACTGTCGGCGCCCACCACGTCACGGCTTCACCGGCGCGCGGCACTGCCCAGCGGATCCAGTCGGTTTTGTTCTCGCCGGTTTCGACGCGTGCAAGATACTTTTCCGTATCCACTTCCAGCACGGTGCCAATGCGGGCGAGATTGCAGATAAGGCGATAGAGTTCGTTTAAATTCATAGTGCTGACTGTTTCCCGTGGTGCCGGTTACGCTGTCCGGCGTCGTTTCCACCCGGTAGCAGGCTTTACGACCGTTTCGGCTTTTGGGTTATGCAGTCAGTATCAGGAGTCGCGCGCGCGCAAACAACGCGGCGCCCTTGTGGCGGGTTGGTGACAATCAAATCTCTTGCATGAAGGCGACAACAGTATCGACCAGCCAGTCTAAATCCCCCTCGGTCATGCCCAGGAGTTCACGCACCGGGTAGCGTGCACGGGCACCCGGCACCACGTTATCGACTTCACCGTACTGGTGAACGCTGGCAATTTCGGCGGTATGCCCCTGAAAGCCAACCACTGCCATGCCGCCCGTACCGTAAGCCTTAAGAAAGCGTGCGGTGCGCAGCTTACGGAACATCGGATCCTTTCTGGTGCGGTTCTGCTTTGACTGGTTGAGATTGATTTCAATATAGCGCTGGATATCGCGCTTATAGAACGTGCGCAGGGCACCGCGATCAACGTCATAGCCGGTGATTGCGCGGTGCTCACCCCTGCCCGTAGTTCGCCAGTTGCGTAACTCCCTGGCCTCATCATTCCATATGAACTTTATCCCGCCCTGGGTGCGCAGGATTTTGCGTCGGCGGGCCTGATAGCTTTCGCCGCTGGGGTTCTTCTGGCTGGCGATACGCTTTTGCTGACGCTTACGCAGCCCAATCGCAACGTCGCGCGTCAGCTTGCGACGGTGCCCCGGCGAAAGCTGCGCGGCCACACTGGCTAGCCAGTCGTCTAACTGCTGGAAGAGGGGATCGGTTTGTTGTCCTGCCATGTTTCGCCGCTGACCTCATCAACAAATACCAGTGACCACGCGCCAATTTCTGGCCCCGGTGCAGGGTCAGCACGGTGACGGGTGACGATTTCGCCATCTTCACGGGTGACGATCACCGCTTCATCAGCCTGAATCTGGATCAGCACGTCCATCGTGCTGTTACTCAGGATATCGGCTTCGAATGTTATGCCGTTCTGCTGCCTGTCCGGGTTAAACAACAGATCAGGCTGATATAAGCGCGCCCATGCCAGCACCGGCACGCTGATAGTATCCAGAGATTCAGGGTAATCCATCACAAGCACTTCCAGCGTATAGCGATACTCAAACGCAGCAGCACGCTGGCCGGTGCTGACCATACGGCCTTTACGCAGGTAAACCGCCAGATTATCGGGATTCTCGCGCAGCCAGGGCACATGCTGGCTTATCATCTGGCGCAGCAAATCGGGTTTAAGCATTACTTATCCCTCCCGGACTTAACCGCATCATACGCAGCCTCACAGGCTAATCCTCTGGCTCTTGCTTCATCAGCATCTTTTGCCAGTTGCCCCGCTCGATCGTCAGCGCGGCGGAACAAGTCGGCGAGCAGTACGGCGCCGCTGGTTTCTGCCTCGCTTCTGCCGGGAGATCCGGCACCGCAGGCGCGTTCACGGTCTGCCAGTTGCCTGGCGAGTTTGTCGGCCCTGTCGTGCAGCCCACGAGAAGCAGCACGGGCACGATCGGCATCAGCCTGCACGCCAGCAAGCTGCTGGCTGGCTTGTTTTCTGATCGCATCAATTTCACCTTGTCGGCGTTGTTCTTCTGCCCTGGCCTCAGCCTGCCTTTGTGCCAGCGCGGTGGCGTCGCGTGCATCACGTTGCGCCCACTCTTCACGCCAGTGCTGATCGGCATCACCGTAACCGGCGCTGTAACGCCAGTGGCTAAAACCCCATACAGCAGCAGCGGCCAGCACAAAACAAACAATCACTTTCCAGCGTGATAACAGCCCCATTTCAAAACCTCTCGCCAGCTCGCACCGTCAATATCGGACGTGCTGGAGCACTGTCAAAAATGACCGCGCTCGATACGCACGGCCAGCACAGTTAAAAATGATCAGGCCAGAAATAACGTGCGCTCGGCTTCCCGGCGCTTAACCAGCCCCGGCAACACCTTGCCGCCTGCTTTATTCCATTTCGGAAACTCAGCCGCAGCCCCGGTGAAATCGCCAGCATTCAGCTTTTTCAGCAGTGTGGAACCTTCCAACGCCTTTACGCCCAGGTTGTAGGCAAAATCAACCAGCGCATCGAACTGATTTTGATTGATAGTGACTTTAACCAGCCCCGTAACGCCTTTTTCATACTGCACCAGACCGCTACGCAACAGGCTATCGGCAGTTTCCTGCGTGATGGTCATGCCCTTGCCAACCGGCACGCCGTTGACGGGTTGAGTCCATCCATAACCGATCGTCCAGACGCCTACAGAATCCTGATAAGCGGCCAGCCTGCACCCTTCAAAGCCTTTCAGCATGTTGATGCCGTTATTGCTCATCTCCACCTTTCATCCCTCCGATTCGGTTTTCGATAAACCCGGTAACTTTGTTGCGGACTTTATCCGCGCCCATAAATCCGATTGAGGCGCCCACGAATGTTACTGCGTTGGACGGAAGCCCCAGATATTCCAGCGAACCGGCCACAGCAAGCGTGACAATCCCACATACCAGCGATCCGGTGGCGGTTTTAAGCAAAGACTGCCCATCGTAAAGGCTCATTAGCGCCGAAATACTCAGCGCCGCACCAGCCGCAAACAGTGTCGGCAGATAAGTAGCGATCCATTTCATTGTTTGTTCGAGTAATCCCGGTGGTGTGTCGTGCATACCCTCCCCCTTAATCCCATAGCTGCACGGTTTCCCGCTGGGCTGGCGGCTGGATCTCTGGCAGGTAGACAATCTGCCCGGCCTGCAACTCAGTGGCGGCGGAAATGCCCTTATTGGCATCGATCACCGCCTCGGTAACACCTGCTGTTCTGCCGTAATAGCGCCAGCAAAGCAGGTCGATCGTGTCGTTTTGCTGCGCCTGAACGTTCATTACACCAACTCCGCCAAGCCCCGGCTTTCATCCTGGATATCACGGATTGACCAGCGCACATCCCGCCACAGCGTATCGATCTGCGTGCTTAATGCCGCCGCGTGGTCTTCGCCTTTACTGGTGGTGTCAATATCGCGGTAGCCTTCAATCAACAGCGCCTTAGTGAGTGAATACACGGCATTTTTATAGCGCCATACCTTCACGGAAGTGCCATTCACCGGACTGGCCGGAATTTCTGCCAGTGACTCATAGCCCGCATCAATCTGCACCTGGCGCCACAGGAAAAGCTGATCATTAACATGGGCCACCGCTTCCACCGTTCGCGACATCAGGCGATCGGTTGTCACCTGCCCATCAAGACGCATCGCACGGCGTAGTTCAGCCAGCGAAATGACCGGCCAGAATGGCAGGCTTTCAACTTTCGCGCCGCCATCATCCGGTACGGGATCGGATGGTGGCCGTACTGGCTCAGTGGCTACCAGACTCATGATCTCTACTCCGTATAAGTCAGGCGGTGGACGGCAGGACGAAGACGCGGCGTTGCCTGTTTTCGCCTGCCGTGCCGCCTGGGTGCGCGGGGGCACGTTCGGTTATGACGCCGCCTTCTGGCGGGCTGTCGTGGTTCTATTCTTCGCTGCCGGCTTACTTTTAGCGGCGGGCTTTTTGGTTTCCCGCTTCGCTTTTGGCTGCGCTGGCGGCGTTGCCGTCTGGGTTTCGGTGCTGTTCGCTTCTGGCTTGCCGCCTGCGCCGTCACTGTCAGCAGGTTGCCCGGACTTCTTAAGCGCACGTTGCAGAAGCTCAATATCACGGGTTACGCCTGCTTTTTTCGGGTTCAACACTGCCGCCTGACGCAGGTATTCAACCGCAGCGGTAAGCGATTCAACGTTGTCAGTCAGGCGCAGCGTATACCCCAGCGCCTTAAGCAGCTTTGAGCGCACCTCATCCGGCATATCTTCGTTCAGGGTTAAACCCCGTAACGCTTCCAGCAGGTCAGCAGCGACCGGCGCAACAGCCGGGTTAGCTTTGAATGCAGCCAGGACGGGATCGCAAATTTCTTCCACCAGTACGGTGGCGGTGGTGCGGCGATACTGATCCGGCATCGGCAACTTATGGCGCAATACGTACTGACCAATGCGCAGGGCTTCGGCGATGTTTCCGCAGTCACAACACCAGATCATGACAGTGGTTAACACGTCGTCAGACTGGCCGGAATCTGCCGTAAGTACGCCTTCGATCCACGGCTGATAGTCCGGCAGCAGTTCGCGTTTTAAATCCGCTTTAGCCTTCTGGGACTGGACACGGCTCAAACGTGCTTTATCCAGTCGCAGGCGGTGAAGCATGGTTTCGTAGGCCGTCATTTCAAGCTGCGACGGCTCACGGCTGGCGTGGCGGCGTTCTGCCATCACGCGGTTAAAATGTTGTTGAGCAGGTGTCAACATGATGCCCCCAAAGCGGCCAGCAGTTAGCTGGCCTGCGCTGATTTATGGTGCCGGTGCTGGTTCTGCGGCGGTAATGCCTTCGATCAGACAGCCGAAGCCGTAATCTTCAACAACGTAGGCATCATTTGACGAACTGTAGGTAGAGACGCGGTTATATTCCGGCTCTTCCACGATACGGCGACGGTGCGCACCTTCCTGCCAGTAAATCGACAGGTTTTCCCACGAAGTGATAAACATGCTGCCATCAGGGAAGAAAGGCGCGATGAACGAAGGCAGGTTGCCGATCGTCTTACGCGATGCGATCAACTGACCGGCCAGCGCTTCGGAGTTCGGGTTATTGGTGCTTACGGCATTGATGATCGGGAACGAACGGCTAACCGTCAGGTTACGACCAGTGATCACCACAAGATTGGGCGAATCTTTGTACCATTCGTCCATCAGTGAGTTAACCGCGTCATAAACCAGCGAGTCGTAGTTACCGTAATCACCTTTAGCGATCACCTGGTTGGAATCGTCGCGGCTGGTCACGGTGATATCTTTCATGACACGTTGCGGCGCGTTCGCGCGGTACTGTTGCAACCAGCCAATACCACAATCCTGCAAAAGCGGGTTAGCGTTGCGGTCGGACTTATCCGCGTAGCTGGTTCCGTTAAAGCCGATCATGATGCGGTCAAGCGCGATACGCTGAATGATCTGATTGCTCAGACGCTGCTGGAAATCCGGGAATTTAGCCCAGGCATCAAGCTGCGCATATGAGGCGAAAGTATCCGCGTTCACCTTATTACAGGTGTACTTGTTCGAATCCAGCGCCGTAACGGATACAGGCTGGCGGCGATCGGTGGTGGAATTGTTAGTGCTGGAAATCGGGCCGCTCACGCCCAGACCGATTTTTTCACCGGTCTGATCGTTAACGCCGTAGATGTTAATCAGCTTCAGCATTTCGGAAGACTGCTGCACCTTGTCTTCAAGCGTCTGCTCAACACTTGGATCAATGCTGAACGACTTTGTTACGTGGGACTTGTTGATGTGATTCAGTTCAGCTTGTCGCTCAAGATACGCATCAAACAATTCACGGGTAGAATTACGCATAGTTATATTTCCTGTACTGTTCCTTCGTTACTGGCGGCGATCAGCAGTCAGCAAGCTGGGCGTTAGATTTTTCAGTTGCGCCGGTCGCTTCCGGGCGGCGGAATTTACTGGCGTCCTGGGTAGAAAGCTGCGCTTTCATCTCGTCGAACTCAGAGCGCAACTTCTCCACCGCTTCGGCGGTCTGCTTGTTCTTAAGTTGCCCTGCGCTCAGTTTTTCCATCTTGTCCAGCAATTCACCCTGGCTTTCCGCTACCAGTTCAACCGCCTGGCGGATATCGCCATTTTCACGATCGAAGTGCTGGCGGGTTCCAGTCAGCATTTCCTTGATACGGGAAAAGAAATTCTTCCCGGTGTCGGACGCTGGCGGCTCTTCCTGCGCAAATTCGAGGGATGATTCCAGGGTTTCAGTGAAGAAGCATTCAGGTGCGTAGTGACGCGCGGCCAGTGGGTTGGCGCTGGCGTTCTGGGTGCAAAACTTCATCATTTCGGTGCCCAGGCTCGCCGGGTTATCAGTACAGGCCAGCCCCATAAGGTAGGCTTTGCCGGTGTCTGCAAAGGACGGATGCACCTCAACGCTATGGTAGATTTTCTGGCGTTTCTTCTTCAGTTCGACCAGTTCATCCGTGGCGTCCACCTTCACCAGAAGCGCCAGCTTGCCCTTTAACGGGCCTTCGGCAATCTCTTCGGTTTTAGTCTCGACCACATCACCATACGCGCGGAAATCGCTTGTCGGCGACCAGCCTAAAATGTGCTCCAGATTGACGCGGGCGCCATAGACCTGGGGATCGTACTGTTCGGCCATTTCGGTGATGTGCTGACGTTCCAGCACGCGGCCGTCACAGGTTGCGCCCTCTACTGCGGCGCGGAAAAAATTTGTCATTGGCATGGTGACAAAGCTCCGGGTTGGTAAGCGATTGATATTAACCAGTGCCCCAATCATTCCCTTTGCAGCCGGAAGGCGCAAAGCCTTCACTTTGTCGGACTCAGGCGACAACCAGCGGCGATATTGTTGCGCGCGCGAGCGCGATAGCCTGTTGCCATGAATACAGCCGAAGACCTCAGCACAAAAGCCAAAAGCCTCTACTGGCAGGCGTTTAGCATCACTCAGATTTCTAAGGAAATCGGGGTGAGCATTAACACGATCTACAGTTGGCGCCGCCGCTATGAATGGGATAAAGCCACCCCCATGCAGCGGGTGCAGGATCGCACGCACGTTCGTTACCTGCGCCTGGTGGAAAAGGACGACAAAACCCCGAAGGACTTCAAAGAAATTGACCTGCTGGCGCGCCAGCTTGACCGCTTTGAACGGCATGAGCGACGCGACCAGGAGAAAGAGAAGAAGGCAAAGACCCCGAAAAACCATTTCACCGAAGAACAGATAACCCAGCTTCGCGCCTTGGTCTTTGATTCGCTATACGAGCATCAAAAACGCTGGTTCAAACAGTGGAACCGGCGTAACCGCTTTATCCTCAAATCGCGCCAGATTGGTGCCACCTGGTACTTTGCCCGCGAAGCGCTGTTGCGTGCGCTGGAAACCGGAAATAACCAGATATTCCTGTCAGCCAGCCGCGCCCAGGCGTTCCAGTTCAAGCGGTTCATTCAGAAGCTGGCAAGGGAAATAGGGGTAGAACTAAAGGGCGGTGATGCGATTGAATTAAGCAACGGTGCGATCCTGTACTTTCTCGGCACCTCCGCCGCGACGGCCCAGAGTTATACCGGCGATCTGTACCTGGATGAAGCCTTCTGGATCAGCAACTTCATCAACCTGCGCAAAGTCGCCGCAGGCATGGCGACGCAGAAAGGGCTACGCCGCACCTACTTTTCAACGCCATCCAGTGAAGAGCATGAAGCCTATCCCTTCTGGACTGGCGATCAGTTCAATAAACACCGTCCCCGTGCCGATCGGGTGGATATAGACACCAGTTATAAGGCACTGAAAAACGGCAAGCTATGCGGGGATAACATCTGGCGCCAGATAGTCACGCTGGAAGACGCCGTGAAGCTCGGCTTCGATCTGGTTGATACCGATGAAATCCGTAACGAAAACTCCCCCGACGAATACGCCAACCTATACGGCTGCACGTTCGTTAAAGCCGGGGAACGCGCCTTCGACTACAACGCAATTCTGGGCTGCGGCGTTGATGGCTACATGCCGGACGCGTGGCCGGACTGGAACCCGTTTGCACCCCGTCCGCTGGGTAATCGCCCTGTCTGGGTTAGCTATGATCCCAACGGCAGCAGCGGCAAAGGCGACAGCGCCGGGCTGGTTGTGCTAGCCCCGCCAGCCGTGCCGGGTGGTAAGTTCCGCGCGGTAGAGCGCCACCAGTTACGCGGCATGGAGTATGAAGAGCAGGCCAAATTTATTAAAGAGATCACCACCCGCTACAACGTGCAGCACATTGCTATCGACGGCACAGGGATCGGCGATGCGGTTTATCAACTGGTGGTCAAGTTCTTCCCGCAGGCGGTTAAATACAACTATTCACCGGTTCTTAAGCGGTCGATGGTGCTCAAAATGTTGATGGTCATTCGCGCCGGGCGCTTTGAGTTCGACGCCGGAATGATGGATCTCGCGCAGTCGTTTATGACCGTGCGTAAAGTCACCGCAGGCGGCGTTATAACCTACCAGTCCGATCGCGCCCGTGGCAGCAATCACGGCGATCTGGCATGGGCAACTATGCAGGGCATTTACAACGAACCGATCGGCGCGGAAGTGACCGGCGATAACGGCAGTTTTGTGGAGGAGTTTTAATTGAGCGGCAAAAAGAAATTCAGGGCGCCAACTGCTGCGCCAGCCAGCACGGCCAGCAACGCAGCCACCCCGCTGGAAAGCGTGGAATCTTTCAGCTTTGGCGACCCGATCGCAGTCAACGATCGCGCGTCTCTTATGGAGTGCCTCGAATGCCATAACAATGGCCGCTGGTATGAACCACCGATCAGCCCCTACGGGCTTGCGCGCATGTTCGACGTTGCCGCCTATCACCAGTCACCGCTGATATTTAAACGCAATGTTATCGCCAGTTGCTACATACCACACCCGCTATTGACCCGGCAGGAGTTCACCGCCTGGGTGCAGGATTATTTAATTTTCGGTAACTGTTACATGGAATGCCGCCGCAACCGACTCGGCCAGCCGATTGAGCTGCGGCACAGCCAGGCGAAATATACGCGGCGCGGCATAGACCCGGCTCAATTCTGGTTTGTTCCGCGCTACGTTGACGATCACGCGTTCGAACCGGGCAGCGTCTGCCAGATCAAGAACCCCAGCCCGCACCAGGAGATCTACGGCGCGCCGGAATATCTGGCCGCACTACAAAGCGCCATGCTGAACGGTGAAGCAACGGTGTTCCGCCGCAACTACTACATTAACGGCAGTCATGCGGGTGTGATCGTCTACCTCACTGACCCGGTGGCGAATAATAACGATGTGGAAAAGCTTAAGAAGTCGCTGAAAGATGCACGCGGCAACGGTGCTTTTAAAAACCTGTTTGTCTACGCGGCGGGCGGGAAAAAAGACGGCCTGCAAATTATGCCGTTCAGCCAGGTGGCGGCGAAGGATGAGTTTACCGGCATCAAAGACGCCACCCGCGACGACCTGCTAGCCGCGCACCGCGTGCCGCCCGTTCTGATGGGGGTAATGCCTAATAACTCCGGTGGCTTCGGCGACGTAGAGAAAGCGGCGAAGGTGTTTTCCATCAACGAACTGGCTCCGATACAAGAAAGCCTGAAAGAGTTAAACGACTGGCTGGGGATCGACGTGGTGCGCTTCAATCCTTACGCACTGTTGCAGGCAGCAATCTGACGCCAGCCCGGACACACCCACCACCACCGTGGAACGGCCAGCACGGCCGCAACTGACCACACCGCACGTAAGCCCCTCAGCATCCCGCTGGCAGGGGCTTTTCTTTTGCCTCAAACCACCACGGCGAACCGAAAACGACGCAGCAGCGAGGCGCAGCGGCGCGAAAATCGGCGCAGATAATACCGACCCTATCCCACCCCTCAGCGCGCGCTCATTCCCCCGCCTCGCCCGCACACAAAACCCCCGTCTTTTTGTGCAAACTTGCAGATCACGGCAGGCCGCGCCGCGTCTGGGCTTGTCTGGCAAAAGTACCGTCAAAAAAATTGTGCAATTTAATGCGGGATTGTGCGGCAATTTCTACAGAAAATAAAAAAAGGCCATCAATGACGGCCTTTAGAGATGAAAATCATCAATATGGATACTTTTTAGAAAGCTCTTCGAAGTTTGCAGCAACCCATGATTCAACAGCTTTTGTGCTTTGAATCGTGCCAGGCAGATAGGTGCGAATCATCCACTCACAAATTTGCCGTGTTTTGATGGCGAGGTCTGCCCCGTTCTGTCCATGCAGTGCATTAAGAAAATCAAGCACCTCATACTTTTCATGCCTGTTAAAGCGCTTGGCATCTGAAATAATCTTGGTTGGGTCGTCACCAGCTGATCGGGCGTGGTTAACGTAATCTTTATAAAGCAGATCCCCATCTTTCATTTTTGGCATTTCTATTCCTTTAAATTTGACTAGTCACCCAAATGGGCTTAGCCAGATTAGTGCCTGTAATGACTAAAATTATTGTTTCAGCTCTCATTTCCAAAAACGCACACAGCATAAGCACCGCTTCGCGATGCTGCGGACTCTTTGCCGCCCGCGCCCGCAGAATCGCCATAACCTGCGCAACAAGTTGCGAAGGTTATAACGATTGCCATTCAGAAGACTGGATTAATCTTGCGGTGATAGAGCACTTCCCACAGCAGCGATATCAGCTCTTCCTGCCTGATATCCACGGCTTCGCTGGCATCATATTTAGCCATCAGCTCATTGATGCGCTCAACAGATAATGGGCCTGCGGAATTTACCGCTGATCGGGAAGATGGGAGACTGCTTTCTTCAGGCGGATGCTCTTCACGCCATTTCTTTGCCGCCCTCTCATTCATCAACTGCCATTCGGGATATCGGCTAAATAGCTCACGCTCGGTACTGGTTCGCGCATCATGGCCTTCATCTGCCAGCCGCGCTGGTTCTGGCTCGCAGCTTTCAGACAAAGCAATATCTTCGGGAGCGTCAAACGGTTTTAACCCCTTGCAGGTGCAGCAAATGCGATCATTAAAATAATACTTTTCCTTGTAGTGCAGCTCGTTACCACACTTACGGCATCGCTTAATTTTGTTACTGATGAAATCAATTACTTCCTGCTCTCGCTGTTCTTCGTCAAACATACGCGCTGCTCCTGATTCCTGGTGCCAAACAACCTGTCCCACGCAGCCGGATCAGCTTTTTTCAACATTTCCGCATAGCTGCCAACGGGATCATGCCTGATATCTCTGCTGTCAACATTATGACTTAGCTTCATATGCTGCCACAAATCGGCGGTCTTCCGGTCAGCGCTGTTATCTTTTCTGCGTCTCAGCTCTCCGCTACTGGTTGCGGAGACAATAAAGCCATCAATTCGCAAACACTCACCGCGTAGCAATAACGATAACTGGCCTGTGCTCAGCTCTATGCCTATTGATCTGGCAAAATCATCCAGTGCCGCAATGCGATCGGCTGATATAGGAGCTGGCGCGGTAACAGCAGGCATATCCCTTTCCTGCTGCCTCAATTCTTGAGCAACTTTTAGATAGCTCTCCGCCCTGGCCTGCTCAATATCATCACAATCTGATGCCGTAATGGCATTAGCCAGCGCCTCAAACTCATCAGCAGGTGATTTTTGCCGTTCCGGTTTGTAGTTTCTGATGCTTTCATTGAGCCGTTTTTTCTGCTCGTGGGTCATTTGACCAATTTCATACTGTTCAGGCTCAACTGGTGGCGAATTGTCACCCCCTGAATTTGTATGTTTTTTGACCTCAGTACAGTTATTGACACGAGTCCTAGAGGGCGCGGACGCGCCCCGAAGGTCAAAATCAAAGTCAACGGCCTGCCCGGAGTCGTCTAAAACTTCCGGTTTCTTACGCACAATGCGGTAGGTATGCAGGCGGGTTTCAATTGGTGGGATGTGAACGGCAGGCATCACCAGACCTTTGATAATATCCAGATACTCGCCGTAATCATTCGGCTCGTCTTTCTGCTGGTACCAGATGCGCAACGGCAGATCACGGCGGGCAACCAGTGCCCCGCCCTGCAATTGGGTGTATTGCTGCCAGTCGCCAGCATCCGCAGCACGGTGCAGCTCAGCAAATAGCGGGTTTATCTTGTCGGCCTGTTCCTGATTGCGGAACCGGCGCAGCTCACGCCAGACAGATACCGGCGCACCGCCCAAAAACTGAAACTGACGGATGCCCCAGCACGATGCCCAGGCGGTTGCATGTTTTGACGTTTCTTTCAGTGGCCTGCCGCTCTCGTCGTCCGTTTCGCCGTCGAGCGCGTAGCCGTCAATATTCTTACTGATGTACTTCACCACATAGCCGGTGGCGCTGCCGATTTCATGATCGATCGGCTTCATATCAAAGCGCGGTTGATTGCCGTGTTTACCTTGTAATTCTTCCGCATCCTCACGGGTTGCGTAGTCTTCCATAACTTCCAGCAACTCGGTGGAATGTTCCGGCAGGGAAAACAACAGGCCGTGCCAGTGCGGCGTACCATCGTGGTGTGACTCAGCCACCCGCAGGCCAAAGACCGGAATTTCACGGCGGGCAAGCTCAGCACGAATCTTTTGCCATACCCGGTTAAGGTAGCGCTGCGTTGCTCTTGGGCTGGCACCGTTCCATTTGGCATTACGATGACCGAATACGGTATAGGCGTGGTATTTTGATGGTGCTGTCAGAGTAAAAAACTGGCCTGCATAGCCGCTTTCGGTGGCTACTTTCTCAAAACCACCAATGCGGGTCATGAGTTCAACGCGGCGCAATGCCGGGTTAGAAATACTCTTATCGATCTGCTCAATAAGTGAAATGCGCTCTTTGGTGTCCTGGTCTTCCAGTTCAAGACGGGCCATGATCGCGCGGCTACGTTTACGCCGGGCATCCCACTCATCAACATGGTGCTTACTGCAATACGGTGCAGCGCCCCGCTTCACGTCACCAAAGGCAATGTGCAGGTGCTCGCGCCAGCGCGCAGCGTACTTTTTCAGGTTACGGTGCCAATAGCGATCATCCAGCATCTTGCTGATGCCGGTAGTAGCTTCATCAATAAACAGCGCGCCCCGGCAATACTTTTCCCAGCTTGGAGGCGTCAGGAAGAAAAGCCGCGCGAGGATAGCCGCTTCGGTGTAAAGGTATTCGGCATATTTGCGATCACTCTGCGTCTCTACCGTTTCGTGAACTTCGCTCAGCACAGACCGCATATAGATAGCAATATCCTGCGCCAGCAGCTCAACATCTTCCGGCGTGAAGTCCGGCAGGCGGTTAAAGCGCTCAACCAATCCGTGAAGAGTGTTAAACGTGTGGTAAAGCGGGTTTACCCCTTTGAATGCTGTATCAGCCTGAGATTTAGCCTCATCGGTCATCGCAATAGCGTATTGCTCATTAACCATGTTGATGGGTGGCAGATCCCTGCGGATGATATCGCGCAGCGCCAGACGGGCGATGTGTCTGCCCTTCATGGTGTGAATGCTGTCAATGCGGGAAGCCAGACGCAGACGAATAAAGCGGGGTAGCGGCGAAAGGGTAACTTTCACCCACGCCAAAAACTCCTGTTCTTGACCCAGCTCGACTAGATCAACAACGGGAGTCTTATCAACACAAATGGCAGCTTTCGGCTTCTGCCATTCGTAAGCGTACCGGGTGGCGTCTGGTGCGCTACCCGGATACGGAGGGGGCGGCGTTGGAGCGCCGCGCCCACTTGCTGCGGTGGTCATCGTGCGCCCATGTACCGATCAATCATCTGGTGCTGAATATCCAACCCCAACTTTTCAGCAAGCGCGTACTCTGCCTTTGCCCCAGCAGACTGTTGCCAACCGTCCAACATGAAGACGCCATCAGCGCAGCGAAGCATGGCAAGGCAGATATCCATATACTCCGCTTGCTCTAACCCATCCGGCAGGATCGCCGGATTAAGAGCAACGTTTCCGCGCCGTACAATGTGCGCGGCAGCACGGTGAAACGCCGGGCGATTAAAACCAGGTAATCCGCTCATTGGGCCAGCGATATAGATTTTTGACATTACAGAGCCTCCATTTCTGGATCTGCTGGTAATGACAAATGAGGCACCCGCACCAGTTCCGCAGTACCTTCAACGGCTGAAATAGCAAACAGGCCGATCACTCTCTTTTGTTCGGCTGTCATTTTTAACGCTACTGTTTCACCGCCGTAATTGAAGAAAACAGCAACATTTTGGATTGATGATAAAACCGCGCTCTTATTCTGTTTCATGCTCATTTGCCCTTCGTTTTTTCAAGTGCGGCATCAAACTTCTTAGCGTCCATCCAGACGATGAACGCCGTTCTTTTCATCTCTCCGAATGCATCAGATGGGGTTATTTCATTGGTCAAAAAGCTGACTTTGGCACCGCCTTTTCTCTCCATCGCTACGCCCGTAATGCAATGGTGAAGTGGTTGAACGGTCACATTTTCCAGACCAACCGCCTCTAAAAATTCAATTAAGCTCGCCATCAGAAAACCCCTTGCTCATCAAAAGCGCCCGCTGCAACCATCGCGTTGTAAGTGGCATCACCACAGCACGGCCCGCAGTCCTGGCAGTTGCCTCCGCCCGCGCGCCCGCACCCTTCGCATACCTTGAGAACGCCGATCACCTCTTTAGCATTCTGGCGGTTGCTGGCGTCAGTACTAACAGAGCGCTGCACGTCGATTTCATGCAGGCGGAAACGGTGGTAAATCTCGCGGGTGGTTTCGGTGTCACTGTTGGAAATGACAACCGGCGCGCCATATTTGCGGTTCACTTCCAGCAGCTCCGCCGCTAACTGGCGGTGGTGCTGCTCGGTGAATGGCTCGGTGTGGTATTGAGTGAAATTGGCGGTTTCGCTGGCAGGCAGGTATGGCGGATCGCAGTAGATGGCTTCATCCGTTCCAACCATCACTTTGAGGGTATTTTGAAACGAGCTGCACAAGAAAATGGCTTTGGTGTCGTTGGCCTTCTCAGCAAACTGCCGGATCTCCGCCTCCTGGAAGTAAGGCGCGCTTTTATGCTGACCAAACGGCACGTTATAACCGCCGCTCTGGTTGTAACGCACCACGCCGTTGTAGCCGTGGCGGTTGAGGTAAAGAAACAGAGCCGCGCGGGCCACATCAAGCAAGCCTTTAGTACCGTTGAAAATGCGGCGGTTCTGTAAGTATTCCTCTTTGGAATTGCCGGTCGCAAAGAGCGGGCGGGCAAGGTCAATAACCAGCTCAGGATTGCTCTTCACCTCACGATAAAGGCGGATCAGGTCTGGGTTGATATCCGCAAGGATATAGCGGCGATAATCGGTATTGAGGAACACGGAAGCGCCGCCAACAAAAGGCTCCACGAGGCAACCAGCCTTTGGTAAATGCGGGAGTAATTCAGGCATCACGCGGCTTTTGCCACCGGGCCATTTGAGTAGTGATCGAATCATCTTGCTTTCTCCTGGGTGCAGGGAGCCCGGCGCGGTGATGCGCCTGACTACTGGTTAATCATTCAGTGGCTAATTGACTGCGCCATCCGGCGCGGGTGGTTGTGATTCGCGTAACGCCTGAATTTCAAGGCGCGGCGCGGCATAATCGGGAAACTCCCACGGCAACGCCGCAGCCAGCTCGGCAAGGCGCTTAATGCCCAACATCAGGCTCACTTTGTCCTGAGAGCTGAACTGTTCGAAAGGGATAGTGAGATGGGAATGAGTCAGGGACGGCAGATCCTTAAACCGCTGCGCGGCTTCGTTTGCCAGCAGGATGATCACCTTTTTCTGAGTCTCGCCCAGGCGATTAAAACGGCTCGCCGTGTCATTGGTGCGGGAAACTGAAATGCTCGACTGCAAACGGGCGCGCTGTTCAAGGAACATCTGACGCCCGGATACTGGTTTTTCTTGCCCGATACTCATAACCCTATCCCCCATCACTGCCGCTTATCAGGCGCACCACTCGGAAGTAACGCCCCGGATAAGCACCGGTTTCCCGGTGCCTCTCTTACTCGTCGCCCTGCTGCTCTTTGGCTGGCTTAATTGCAGGCCATACCAGAACAACGAGCGCCCCCACGAAGAACAGATCGCCTACTGCTGAGAGCAGATAACTGGTGAAGTCCACCGCTACCACCATGAAAGCCAGCAGCAGAACCAGCGCGGGCCGCAACATGCTCAGCATCTGGCTCATCAGATGTAATCCTCAACGCGCAGGCCCAGACGACGCCCAACCTCTTCCAGTACCTTTTGTTCTTCCGGCTCGATCTCGCCGTCAGATTCGGCAATGGTCAGCATGTTGACGAAGACTTCCTCCGCTTCTTTCGGGTCGTTTTTGATATCTTCGATTTCACGCAGGATGTTCATGCGACCAACGCGAAAACCTGCCTCAAGCTGTTCAGTGAAACGGGTGATCAGTGCGGTGATTTCGTTGCCGTAATGGCTCAGGCGGGGATTGGAGCGCAGCAGCTGATCGAGCTTTGCGGTTTCCTCTTTCTCAATTTCACCATCAGCAGCAGCAACCAGCAGACAGCCACCAACAATGGCCTCCATCAAATCGCGATTTTCAACTTTCTTTAATTCAACTTTTACAGCAGCAGTTTTTTTCTTGAACATGCCAAACATAATTAACCCCTTTTTTTGGTGAGTGAATGCGCCATCACTTAATAAAGTGACGACAGGTAGAAAAAGTTTTATCTGTTACTTAATTACTAAAGCAGCTTTCTAAATAAACTTGCTAAGGCACTAAATAAGCCTTTGTTTATCTTCTTCGTATAAACAAAAGGCTTACTCATACCTTTAATAAAGCGCACCTCATTTGGTTCCGGTTTAAAAAATCGCCCGTCCGGGCATTCAATCCAGCCGCGTGTATTGCGGTAGTGCGTAACCTGGCAACCGTGCTTTAACAGGCTGGCAAGTGATGGGGCGTTATCGTTCATATGGTGTACCTGCTACAGTTGTCTACGGGCCTTGCGCTCGACTTCTTCGCGGCGGGCTTTAAATTCAGCAAGCGCCTTAGCTCTTTGCTGCTTTACTTTTCTACTCCGCAGGCGGATTAAAAATTGAATTAAATACAACGCAAGCACAGCAAAGAGAGAAAGCCCGATAACCATTTCAGTTTTCATAACCTTTTCCACCATTCAGCTTTTTAATTGTTCTCCTGGCTTCAGTCAGGGCAAAGTCAATTCCGAAATAATCATCCTCTCTCATAATTTGATAACATTTCTTACCTGCCCTACGCGGTAGTACGCGGATAGTGAAGCCGCAACAAATTCCGACATGCTTATTTATCCAGACGACTTTAGGTAAGTTATCGCCCGTCATGATATGAATGCTCCCGGCATGTGACCCATGTTGTGAGTAGCGCTTTTTCATTATTATTCGCCTTTCTCTGTATCTGTAGAGCAAGCCACCGCAATAGCCATAGCAAAAGATTCACCGTGCTCTAATAACAATTCTGGCTCACGTCCAATAGACCACACCCTGTATTCACCATCGAAATTCTCAATAATGCATCCAGCCACCCTATAGGCTGCGCTGCAATCTGCGCAGTCTGGAATATTGATCTCTTCAATTTGCATCACGTTGCCCGCCTTTCCAGTAATTACAAACCAATCCACAGTAACCAGGCATCGCGTTGCTCTTTTGGACGATTGAAATAAGCGTCACGCATCGCACGGTTGAACTCAGGGATGTAGATCCAGTTTTCAGCACGAGCGCCCAGGCTTTCAGGATTCTTCCACGGGATGATCGGTAACTTACCGTCTTCAATCATGCTTTTAACCGTGGCGGGTTTCTTACCGATCAGCTCAGCAAATTTTGGGTATGGAACCGCGTCAACAGCATGACGCACTTCAATGAACCCCTCTAACTCTTTGTCTGTCATAGAATTACCTCTAATTGATTGTTGCCGGGATTTTTTCTCACGCCCCGGCGCGTGTTACCCTTGTAGCTCTCACACTAATAGGGCAAAAAAATGGACGAATTTAAGGGCGTTTTTCCTCTACCGATTACTGACCTTAAAGGTCTTAAATTCGACGCCAAGACAGGCGAATTACAACTCGATGTAGTGCTTCCGCACCCTGCTGGTGATATTCCTCTGCGATTGCAGTTTTCAGCAGGGGTAACACAATCACTTGCATTGAACTTAGCGAGGACACACAAATTTCTGGATGAGCAACTCGAAGGAACACCAGTGACAAACGTTCTGCAATAACCCGCATAAATCCACGTTTTTGACTCTCCTTAATCTGGCGGGATCTCATATGTAAGGCTCCGCCCGATTCTTCCTCTCCCTCATGTTTCATAACCATTTGTGCTAATCTCCCCGTTGGCGCTAGACGCTTATTTCGGCTTGTAACTGCTTATCTAAGCGGTTTCTTTTTCAATCACAAATGGTGTCAATTGACACCCTTGCGGAGAAATATATGGTGTCATATGAATCCCTGTCAAGCAGTATCGGGGAAAAAATTCGGGCAATTAGGGATGCAGAAGGACTATCCAGAACTCAATTCTTTGAATTGACTGGAATCCCGGCAAGCACTCAGAAACAGTACGAAACAGGCAGAAGGGAGGGAGTTGGCAGCGATATCTTGCTCAAGATCACACAGCATACGCGTTTCGCAAAATACGCCCTCTGGCTAATGACCGATAAGACCGCCCCCCAAGCTGGTCAAATCGCACCGGCTCTCGCACACATTGGTCCAGAGTCAACGGAATCAGACCAATCCGGGAAACAGACTGGCTAACTATATATAAGCATTACATTTTCACAATTTGCTACCAAGACAGTGTTAATCATGCCGGAGGGTTTTCTTATGTCGATTAAGAAACTCGAAGGTGGTCAATATGAAGTGGACGTATGGCCGCGCGGACGTAATGGAAAACGTATCCGCAGGCGATTTGAGAAGAAACAAGAGGCAGTTCTTTTTGAGCGTTATGTATTAGCCAACGCCGACAAAAAAGAATGGCTGGGCGCGAGCGTTGACCGCCGCACCTTAAGCGAGTTGTTAGATACCTGGTGGCTGCTGTATGGACAGACTCAGGAAAATGGCGAGATTGAAAAGCGGCACCTGAATAAAACAATCAGGGCGCTGGGTGATCCAGCCGTGAACCGACTGAATAAGAGAATGATTGCACAGCACCGAAGCCAACGGCTGGAAGACGGTATCAGCGCAGCAACGATCAACCGGGATATTTACCGCTTGTCCGGGATGTTCAGCACGTTGATAAAGCTGGAAGAGTTCAGGAAGGAAAACCCCTGCAAGGGTCTGGAACCACTGAAAGAAGCACCGCCAGCTATGACCTACCTCGCCAAATCGGAGATCAGCAGATTGCTGGACACTCTGACCGGCGACGATCGACGCGTGGCACTGTTATGCCTAAGCACCGGCGCACGCTGGGGCGAAGGTAGCACGCTGCGAGGCGAGCAGGTAAATCACGGGCGTGTGACGTTTCTTAAGACCAAAAACGGGAAAAAGCGCACGGTTCCGATATCGGAAGAACTGGAGAAAGAGATCAAGACCAGCGACACCGGGCCACTGTTCAAAGTTGATTATGAAAACTTCTGCGAACGGCTCAAACAGGTTAAGCCCGATTTACCACGCGGGCAGGCCACGCATGTGCTTCGGCATACGTTCGCAAGCTGGTTCATGATGAACGGGGGAAACATTATTGCGTTACAGCAAATTCTTGGGCACGCCAGCATACAACAGACGATGGTTTATGCTCACCTTGCCCCCGATTACCTGCAACACGCAGTAACGTTAAACCCTCTCGGCGGCGGGCTGGCGGTGTGACAATGTTGTCTACATCTTGTCTACACCCGTAACGCTATATCCTTCTTGTAACTGCTTATGGCTGTTGCAAGAAGGATTGATTTATAAGGGATTTTTTCTAAGTACCTGATAAAAAAAACCCCCACATCATGTGGGGGAAGACAGGGATGGTGTCTATGGCAAGGAAAACAGGGTTTACTACTGGGAACGTGAGTTGCTACTACTCAATAGCTTCAACGATGAACTTTTTTGCCATTGCGTCACGTCACGCAACTGCTCCATTCGTTGTTGATGTTTCTCGTTTAAAACCGCTTGCTGCTCCGGCGTTAACAGGCGATACATTTGGTTGCGGACTTTTGCCATCTCAACCTGACGAGCAATTTGCTCATTCGCCATTTTTTCTGCCTGTGCGCGCACAGCGTTTTCATCAAAATTTTCTGCGGTGACAAGGCGATGCATTGTCTCCAGTTCGCTAACATTAACAGGAGGCTGTTCGTGCCGGGCCTGTTGCATAAGATCTCGCATCTGCTGACGCTGATGTTCGGTTAAACTTATGCCGTCGAACATATGGCTCTGCGTACTGCGCTGCGTAAGTTCTTCACCCGGATGCCAGTTATCGCCTGAACCGACTTCAGCAGCGTGGCTTAATGAACTGACTGCCAGCGTTGAGGCCATGACGGCAGCGGTAACTATGCGCATCATTTGCTCCCAAAATCTTTCTGTCGCGATTCAACGATAGAGAGTTTACGATTCAGGCTGCAAACATGCGTCAGGGGGTGTAAAACAACGTAAAGTCATGGATTAGCGACGTCTGATGACGTAATTTCTGCCTCGGAGGTATTTAAACAATGAATAAAATCCTGTTAGTTGATGATGACCGAGAGCTGACTTCCCTATTAAAGGAGCTGCTCGAGATGGAAGGCTTCAACGTGATTGTTGCCCACGATGGGGAACAGGCGCTTGATCTTCTGGACGACAGCATTGATTTACTTTTGCTTGACGTAATGATGCCGAAGAAAAATGGTATCGACACATTAAAAGCACTTCGCCAGACACACCAGACGCCTGTCATTATGTTGACGGCGCGCGGCAGTGAACTTGATCGCGTTCTCGGCCTTGAGCTGGGCGCAGATGACTATCTCCCGAAACCGTTTAATGATCGTGAGCTGGTGGCACGTATTCGCGCGATCCTGCGCCGTTCGCACTGGAGCGAGCAACAGCAAAACAACGACAACGGTTCACCGACACTGGAAGTTGATGCCTTAGTGCTGAATCCAGGCCGTCAGGAAGCCAGCTTCGACGGGCAAACGCTGGAGTTAACCGGCACTGAGTTTACCCTGCTCTATTTGCTGGCACAGCATCTGGGTCAGGTGGTTTCCCGTGAACATTTAAGCCAGGAAGTGCTGGGCAAACGCCTGACGCCTTTCGACCGCGCTATCGATATGCACATTTCCAACCTGCGTCGTAAACTGCCGGATCGTAAAGATGGTCACCCGTGGTTTAAAACCTTGCGTGGTCGCGGCTATCTGATGGTTTCTGCTTCATGATAGGCAGCTTAACCGCGCGCATCTTCGCCATCTTCTGGCTGACGCTGGCGCTGGTGTTGATGTTGGTTTTGATGTTACCCAAGCTCGATTCACGCCAGATGACCGAGCTTCTGGATAGCGAACAGCGTCAGGGGCTGATGATTGAGCAGCATGTCGAAGCGGAGCTGGCGAACGATCCGCCCAACGATTTAATGTGGTGGCGGCGTCTGTTCCGGGCGATTGATAAGTGGGCACCGCCAGGACAGCGTTTGTTATTGGTGACCACCGAAGGCCGCGTGATCGGCGCTGAACGCAGCGAAATGCAGATCATTCGTAACTTTATTGGTCAGGCCGATAACGCCGATCATCCGCAGAAGAAAAAGTATGGCCGCGTGGAACTGGTCGGTCCGTTCTCCGTGCGTGATGGCGAAGATAATTACCAACTTTATCTGATTCGTCCGGCCAGCAGTTCTCAATCCGATTTCATTAACTTACTGTTTGACCGCCCGCTATTACTGCTGATTGTCACCATGTTGGTCAGTACGCCGCTGCTGTTGTGGTTGGCCTGGAGTCTGGCAAAACCGGCGCGTAAGCTGAAAAACGCTGCCGATGAAGTTGCCCAGGGAAACTTACGCCAGCACCCGGAACTGGAAGCGGGGCCACAGGAATTCCTTGCCGCAGGTGCCAGTTTTAACCAGATGGTCACCGCGCTGGAGCGCATGATGACCTCTCAGCAGCGTCTGCTTTCTGATATCTCTCACGAGCTGCGCACCCCGCTGACGCGTCTGCAACTGGGTACGGCGTTACTGCGCCGTCGTAGCGGTGAAAGCAAGGAACTGGAGCGTATTGAAACCGAAGCGCAACGTCTGGACAGCATGATCAACGATCTGTTGGTGATGTCACGTAATCAGCAAAAAAACGCGCTGGTTAGCGAAACCATCAAAGCCAACCAGTTGTGGAGTGAAGTGCTGGATAACGCGGCGTTCGAAGCCGAGCAAATGGGCAAGTCGTTGACAGTTAACTTCCCGCCTGGGCCGTGGCCGCTGTACGGCAATCCGAACGCCCTGGAAAGTGCGCTGGAAAACATTGTTCGTAATGCTCTGCGTTATTCCCATACGAAGATTGAAGTGGGCTTTGCGGTAGATAAAGACGGTATCACCATTACGGTGGACGACGATGGTCCTGGCGTTAGCCCGGAAGATCGCGAACAGATTTTCCGTCCGTTCTATCGGACCGATGAAGCACGCGATCGTGAATCTGGCGGTACAGGATTGGGGCTGGCGATTGTTGAAACCGCCATTCAGCAGCATCGTGGCTGGGTGAAGGCAGAAGACAGCCCGCTGGGCGGTTTACGGCTGGTGATTTGGTTGCCGCTGTATAAGCGGAGTTAAACTCCGCATTTGTAGGCAGGATAAGGCGTTTACGCCGCATCCGGCATTTGAGCAGGATGCCTGATGCGACGCTGATAGCGTCTTATCAGGCCTACACTCCGGGGGTTATTTTCCCCACAACCGGCGGGAAAAATCTTCGATCTTGGCGCTCAGTCGGCGCTTTTGCATCGTCCGCGTCCAGCTTTTCGATAACCCGGCGGCGGAGAGTAAACGGTGATATTGATCGTCATCAAACGGAATATGCCATGCGATGGCGGCAGCCTCCTGCACGGTCACATCGCTGACACGGGAAACCAACTCCAGCGGTGCGTCCGCAGACACTTTCCCCGGCGCTATCACGCTATACAACCACCCCACTTTACCCGTGTTTTGCATCAACTGCGCTATGTCGCTGATATCAAAATGGTAATTGAGTTTATAGCAAGGCGAGCGCGGCTGGCTGACCTGAATTAATGCCTCTCCCCAGCGGAAAATATCGCCCATATAAACATTACTTTCCGTGAGACCGTCGGTTGAGAGATTTTCGCCAAACGCAGGCGCAACAAACAACTCCGCCTGTTCCGGAAATTCCCGCGCCCAGTAGAGATAATGCTCACGAGGATAATGACACAGCGCTCTGTCTGGTCCGCCGTGAACCTTTTTCTCCGCCTGCTCGTCACCTTCCAGCCCCAGCTCCGTCAGCATCAACTCACCATCAACCTGGATTTTGGCAATTGCGCTGGGTTTGCCTTCGGGATAAGCCTGAATCTTGCCTGTGTATACATCAACCGGATATCGCATCTGTTCCCTCTCCACGAGAAATTTCCCCATTAGACCATATTTATTTTATGTCAGGCGTGCTGTTTTCGCGGTAAGTATCCAGGCAGGAACTCAATAGCAAACCGGACGAACGTTAGTTCATCCGGCTGTGGGGATTAAGGAAGCAGGTTTATTTCACCGTACCTAAAATTTCGATTTTCGCCGCTCTGGCTTTGACTTTACGTGACCAGATAGAGGTAAGAATTGGCACCAGAATCGAAGTCACAATGACCGCCGTCGCTACCAGCGAAGTTGCTGCCGGAGCCATCGGTTTAAACGCAGGCACCATTTCTGCAATCAGCACAGGTGTCGCTACCGCGGCCCCTGCGGAACTGGAAGCGGCAATTCCGGCAGTGCCATCGCCACCGCCAATCAATTTATCGGCGATAATCAACGGAATACCGGTCACGATAATTACTGCCACACCCAACAGGATCCCCAGCAAACCAGTCTGGGCAATCACAGTCAAATCAATGGTATTGCCCAGCGCGAAGGCAAAGAATGGAATCAGCGTTTGCACCGCTTTGCTGAAAAATTCTCGTAATTCAGGGTCAAGGTTCCCCAGGGCAAAGCCCACCAGGAACGGTAATACTGCGCCGACGAAAACATGCGGTTCAAACGAGGCAATCCCTGCAGTGCCCAGAATAATCATCGTCATGAGCGGCCCGGACTCCAACGACATCAACACAAATGCCCCAGCTTCTTCTTTTGTGCCGTACTGCTGCATGATGGAAGCGTAAAGTCCGCCATTGGTCATATCCATCGCCGCCACCAGCGCCAGCGTTGAAAGTCCGGCAAAGAATCCAACTTCAACACCATGTTCCGGAATAATGCGCGAGGCAATTGCCGCAACCACCCACGCGACGGCAATTTTTGTTACCACCAGCGTACCGGATTTACGCAATACCGTTCCCGTCGCGCTTAATTTTATTGACGCCCCCATGCAAAAAAACCACACCGCCAGAATGGGCACCGTACCGGTAATCATCCCGTTGGTGAATGATCCAAAATATTTCCCCGCCCCCGGCGAGAAGGTGTGGCACAGTGCGCCAAGGAATAGCGGGACGAGCATCATCCCCCCCGGGATTTTCTCAATCGAGCGTTTTATCTGCATTTCCATCACCTGTCGGCATATTTTTAAGGGCTGATGCGTCATTCCTCAATGGAGCATCAGTGTTGATGGAAACGAAGATAGACATTCATTTAATCAATAAAAGTGATCAAAACCACATCAATTGAAACGCTGTTTTATTTTTATCGGATCATTGTTTTTATTTTGAAATTGATCACAAAAAAACCACCGCCGTTGGCGATGGTTCATTTTTTAAGCTGATATGCGGCCTATACGCCTCATTGCAGCAGGCGGCAAATGATTATTTTTTCGCCGCAAAACGTGCCGCTGCTTCGTCCCAGTTCACCACGTTCCAGAACTCTTTAATGTAGTCCGGACGGCGGTTCTGGAATTTCAGGTAGTAAGCATGTTCCCACACATCCAGGCCCATAATCGGGAAGCCGGAAGCGCCAGAAATAGCTTCACCCATCAGCGGAGAATCCTGGTTAGCAGTAGAAACCACCGCCAGTTTATCGCCTTTCAGCACCAGCCATGCCCAGCCGGAACCAAAGCGGGAAGCTGCCGCTTTTTCAAATTCTGCTTTGAAGTTATCAACGGAGCCGAAGTCACGTTCGATAGCCGCTTTCAGGTCACCCTGCAGGGTGGTGCCTTTTTTCAGACCTTTCCAGAACAGGCTGTGGTTAGCGTGACCGCCAGCGTTGTTGCGCAGTACGGTTTTCTTGTCTGCTGGCAGCTGGTCCAGTTTGGTGATCAGCTCTTCAACCGGCAGGTTGGCAAATTCTGGCAGGCTCTCCAGCGCCGCGTTGGCGTTGTTGACGTAGGTCTGATGGTGTTTGGTGTGGTGGATTTCCATGGTCTGCTTATCGAAGTGCGGTTCCAGGGCATCGTAAGCATACGGCAGGGATGGCAGGGTATAGCTCATATTCATCTCCAGTATTGTCGGGCGGCCGATTGTTAATGCCGCGTAAGCAGTTGGTTCATTATAGTTAATTAAATGATATTGAAAATGATTATCAATGCCGTACTTTTCGTAAGGGTATGGTTTTGCAGGAAAATGCCCGAGATGTGAAGCAAATCACCCACTTAATGCCGTGATTGCCAGTAAATCGACCACGGCGGCAACAGGCGAAAGGTTAATCGACAGCACGATTTTTACACTCATCTCGTCGGAGATATGACGCGACGAAAAATGATGAGGATAAGAAGATGAGTAACGCGATTACGATGGGGATATTTTGGCATTTGATCGGCGCGGCCAGTGCAGCCTGTTTTTACGCTCCGTTCAAAAAAGTAAAAAAATGGTCATGGGAAACCATGTGGTCAGTCGGTGGGATTGTTTCGTGGATTATTCTGCCGTGGGCCATCAGCGCCCTGTTACTACCGAATTTCTGGGCGTATTACAGCTCGTTTAGTCTCTCTACGCTGCTGCCTGTTTTTCTGTTCGGCGCTATGTGGGGGATCGGTAATATCAACTACGGCCTGACCATGCGTTATCTCGGCATGTCGATGGGAATTGGCATCGCCATTGGCATTACGTTGATTGTCGGTACGCTGATGACGCCAATTATCAATGGCAATTTCGATGTGCTGATTAACACCGAAGGCGGACGCATGACGTTGCTCGGCGTTCTGGTGGCGCTGATTGGCGTAGGGATTGTAACTCGAGCCGGGCAGTTGAAAGAGCGCAAGATGGGCATTAAAGCCGAAGAGTTCAATCTGAAAAAAGGGCTGGTGCTGGCGGTGATGTGCGGCATTTTCTCTGCCGGGATGTCCTTTGCGATGAACGCCGCAAAACCGATGCATGAAGCCGCTGCCGCACTAGGCGTCGATCCACTGTATGTCGCTCTGCCAAGCTATGTCATCATCATGGGCGGCGGCGCGATCATCAACCTCGGTTTCTGTTTTATTCGTCTGGCAAAAGTGAAGGATTTGTCGCTAAAAGCCGACTTCTCGCTGGCAAAACCGCTGATCATTCACAATGTGTTACTCTCGGCACTGGGCGGGTTGATGTGGTATCTGCAATTCTTTTTCTATGCCTGGGGCCACGCCCGCATTCCGGCGAAGTATGACTACATCAGTTGGATGCTGCATATGAGTTTCTATGTATTGTGCGGCGGTATCGTCGGGCTGGTGCTGAAAGAGTGGAACAATGCAGGACGCCGTCCGGTAACGGTGTTGAGCCTCGGTTGTGTGGTGATTATTGTCGCCGCTAACATCGTCGGCATCGGCATGGCGAATTAATCTTTCTGCGAATTGAGATGACGCCACTGGCTGGGCGTCATCCCGGTTTCCCGGGTAAACACCACCGAAAAATAGTTACTATCTTCAAAGCCACATTCGGTCGAAATATCACTGATTAACAGGCGGCTATGCTGGAGAAGATATTGCGCATGACACACTCTGACCTGTCGCAGATATTGATTGATGGTCATTCCAGTCTGCTGGCGAAATTGCTGACGCAAAACGCGCTCACTGCACGATGCCTCATCACAAAATTTATCCAGCGCAAAGGGACTTTTCAGGCTAGCCGCCAGCCGGGTAATCAGCTTATCCAGCAACGTTTCGCTGGATGTTGGCGGCAACGAATCACTGGTGTAACGATGGCGATTCAGCAACATCACCAACTGCCCGAACAGCAACTCAGCCATTTCGTTAGCAAACGGCACATGCTGACTACTTTCATGCTCAAGCTGACCGATAACCTGCCGCGCCTGCGCCATCCCCATGCTACCTAAGCGCCAGTGTGGTTGCCCTGCGCTGGCGTTAAATCCCGGAATCGCCCCCTGCCAGTCAAGATTCAGCTTCAGACGCTCCGGGCAATAAATAATATTCTGCAAAACCAGATCGTTAACGGAAGCGTAGGAGTGTTTATCGTCAGCATGAATGTAAAAGAGATCGCCACGGGTAATGCGATAAGGGCGATCGTTGAGTACATGCAGGCCATTACCGCGCCAGACAATCACCAGCTCACAAAAATCATGTGTATGTTCAGCAAAGACATCTTGCGGATAACGGTCAGCCACAGCGACTGCCTGCTGGTCGCTGGCAAAAAAATCATCTTTGAGAAGTTTTAACTGATGCGCCACCGTGGCTACCTCGGCCAGAGAACGAAGTTGATTATTCGCAATATGGCGTACAAATACGTTGAGAAGATTCGCGTTATTGCAGAAAACCATCCCGTCCCTGACGAATATCACGCGGTGACCAGTTAAACTCTCGGCGAAAAAGCGTCGAAAAGTGGTTACTGTCGCTGAATCCACAGCGATAGGCGATATCAGTAACGCTGGCCTCGCTGTGGCGTAGTAGATGTCGGGCTTTCATCAGTCGCAGGCGGTTCAGGTAACGCTGAGGCGTCAGTCCCGTTTGCTGCTTAAGCTGCCGATGTAGCGTACGCAGCGAAAGAGAAAATTGCTCCGCCACGGCATCCCAATTCACCTCATCGGCAAAATGGTCCTCCAGCCAGGCCAGAAGCAAGTTGAGACGTGATGCGCTGTTTTCCAGGTTCTCCTGCAAACTGCTTTTACGCAGCAAGAGCAGTAATTGCATAAACAAGATCTCGCGACTGGCGGTCGAGGGTAAATCATTTTCCCCTTCCTGCTGTTCCATCTGTGCAACCAGCTGTCGCACCTGCTGCAATACGCTGTGGTTAACGCGCCAGTGGGAAGGATACTGCCCATCCAGCTCTTGTGGCAGCAACTGATTCAGCCCGGCGAGAAACTGAAATCGATCCGGCGAGCGATACAGCACATTAGTCAGACACAGATTATCGGTATGTTCATACAGATGCCGATCATGGTCGCGCACAAAACAGACCGTGCCACCGGTGATGGTATAGGGCTGCCCATTAAACACATGAATACCCGTGCCATGTTCGACAATCACAATTTCATGAAAATCATGATGATGTTCAGGAAAATCCGCCTGCGGGAGCCGGGGTTCTATCGCCACGGACGCGTTACCAGACGGAAAAAAATCCACACTATGTAATACGGTCATACTGGCCTCCTGATGTCGTCAACACGGCGAAATAGTAATCACGAGGTCAGGTTCTTACCTTAAATTTTCGACGGAAAACCACGTAAAAAACGTCGATTTTTCAAGATACAGCGTGAATTTTCAGGAAATGCGGTGAGCATCACATCACCACAATTCAGCAAATTGTGAACATCATCACGTTCATCTTTCCCTGGTTGCCAATGGCCCATTTTCCTGTCAGTAACGAGAAGGTCGCGAATTCAGGCGCTTTTTAGACTGGTCGTAATGAAATTCAGCAGGATCACATTATGACCTTTCGCAATTGTGTCGCCGTCGATCTCGGCGCATCCAGTGGGCGCGTGATGCTGGCGCGTTACGAGCGTGAATGCCGCAGCCTGACGCTGCGCGAAATCCATCGTTTTAACAATGGGCTGCATAGTCAGAACGGCTATGTCACCTGGGATGTGGATAGCCTTGAAAGTGCCATTCGCCTTGGATTAAACAAGGTGTGCGAGGAAGGGATTCGTATCGATAGCATTGGGATTGATACCTGGGGCGTGGACTTTGTGCTGCTCGACCAACAGGGTCAGCGTGTGGGCCTGCCCGTTGCTTATCGCGATAGCCGCACCAATGGCCTAATGGCGCAGGCACAACAACAACTCGGCAAACGCGATATTTATCAACGTAGCGGCATCCAGTTTCTGCCCTTCAATACGCTTTATCAGTTGCGTGCGCTGACGGAGCAACAACCTGAACTTATTCCACACATTGCTCACGCTCTGCTGATGCCGGATTACTTCAGTTATCGCCTGACCGGCAAGATGAACTGGGAATATACCAACGCCACGACCACGCAACTGGTCAATATCAATAGCGACGACTGGGACGAGTCGCTACTGGCGTGGAGCGGGGCCAACAAAGCCTGGTTTGGTCGCCCGACGCATCCGGGTAATGTCATAGGTCACTGGATTTGCCCGCAGGGTAATGAGATTCCAGTGGTCGCCGTTGCCAGCCATGATACCGCCAGCGCGGTTATCGCCTCGCCGTTAAACGGCTCACGTGCTGCTTATCTCTCTTCTGGCACCTGGTCATTGATGGGCTTCGAAAGCCAGACGCCATTTACCAATGACACGGCACTGGCAGCCAACATCACCAATGAAGGCGGGGCGGAAGGTCGCTATCGGGTGCTGAAAAATATTATGGGCTTATGGCTGCTTCAGCGAGTGCTTCAGGAGCAGCAAATCAACGATCTTCCGGCGCTTATCTCCGCGACACAGGCACTTCCGGCTTGCCGCTTCATTATCAATCCCAATGACGATCGCTTTATTAATCCTGAGACGATGTGCAGCGAAATTCAGGCTGCGTGTCGGGAAACGGCGCAACCGATCCCGGAAAGTGATGCTGAACTGGCGCGCTGCATTTTCGACAGTCTGGCGCTGCTGTATGCCGATGTGTTGCATGAGCTGGCGCAGCTGCGCGGTGAAGATTTCTCGCAACTGTATATTGTCGGCGGAGGCTGCCAGAACACGCTGCTCAACCAGCTATGCGCCGATGCCTGCGGTATTCGGGTGATCGCCGGGCCTGTTGAAGCCTCGACGCTCGGCAATATCGGCATCCAGTTAATGACGCTGGATGAACTCAACAATGTGGATGATTTCCGTCAGGTCGTCAGCACCACCGCGAATCTGACCACCTTTACCCCTAATCCTGACAGTGAAATTGCCCACTATGTGGCGCGGATTCACTCTACACGACAGACAAAGGAGCTTTGCGCATGACCACTCAACTGGAACAGGCCTGGGAGCTGGCGAAACAGCGTTTCGCGGCAGTAGGGATTGATGTCGAGGAGGCGCTGCGCCAACTTGATCGTTTACCCGTTTCAATGCACTGCTGGCAGGGCGATGATGTTTCCGGTTTTGAAAACCCGGAAGGTTCGCTGACCGGTGGGATTCAGGCTACTGGTAATTATCCGGGCAAAGCGCGTAATGCCAGTGAGCTACGAGCCGATCTGGAACAGGCTATGCGGCTGATTCCGGGGCCGAAACGGCTTAATTTACATGCCATCTATCTGGAATCAGACACGCCTGTCTCGCGCGATCAGATCAAACCAGAGCACTTCAAAAACTGGGTTGAATGGGCGAAAGCCAATCAGCTCGGTCTGGATTTTAACCCCTCCTGTTTTTCGCATCCGCTAAGCGCCGATGGCTTTACGCTTTCCCATGCCGACGACAGCATTCGCCAGTTCTGGATTGATCACTGCAAAGCCAGCCGTCGCGTTTCGGCCTATTTTGGCGAGCAACTCGGCACACCATCGGTGATGAACATCTGGATCCCGGATGGTATGAAAGATATCACCGTTGACCGTCTCGCCCCGCGTCAGCGTCTGCTGGCAGCACTGGATGAGGTGATCAGCGAGAAGCTAAACCCTGCGCACCATATCGACGCCGTTGAGAGCAAATTGTTTGGCATTGGCGCGGAGAGCTACACGGTTGGCTCCAATGAGTTTTACCTGGGGTATGCCACCAGCCGCCAGACGGCGCTGTGCCTGGACGCCGGGCATTTCCACCCGACTGAAGTGATTTCCGACAAGATTTCCGCCGCCATGCTGTATGTGCCGCAGTTGCTGCTGCACGTCAGCCGTCCGGTTCGCTGGGACAGCGATCACGTAGTTCTGCTGGATGATGAAACCCAGGCAATTGCCAGTGAGATTGTTCGTCACGATCTGTTTGACCGGGTGCATATCGGCCTGGATTTCTTTGATGCCTCTATCAACCGCATTGCCGCGTGGGTCATTGGTACACGCAATATGAAAAAAGCCCTGCTGCGTGCGTTGCTGGAACCTACCGCTGAGCTGCGCAAGCTGGAAGCGGCGGGCGATTACACTGCGCGTCTGGCACTGCTGGAAGAGCAGAAATCGTTGCCGTGGCAGGCGGTCTGGGAAATGTATTGCCAACGTCACGATACGCCAGCAGGTAGCGAATGGCTGGAGAGCGTGCGGGCTTATGAGAAAGAAATTTTGAGTCGCCGCGGGTAAACACTGCCGGATGCGGCGCGAGCGCCTTATCCGGCCTACGGGTCGGCAACAGTTGTAGGCCTGATAAGACGCGACAGCGTCGCATCAGGCATTGATTGCCGGATGCGGCACAAGTGCCTTATCCGGCCTACAGGTCGGCAACAGTTGTAGGCCTGATAAGACGCGACAGCGTCGCATCAGGCATTGATTGCCGGATGCGGCACAAGTGCCTTATCCGGCCTACAGGTCGGCAACAGTTGTAGGCCTGATAAGACGCGACAGCGTCGCATCAGGCATTGATTGCCGGATGCGGCACAAGTGCCTTATCAGGCCTACAGGTCGGCAATAGTTGTAGGCCTGATAAGACGCGACAGCGTCACATCAGGCATTGATTGCCGGATGCGGCGCGAGCGCCTTATCCGGCCTACGGGTCGTGCATCCGACAACACCGAATTTACAGGAACACAGAACATGCAAAACATTACTCAGTCCTGGTTTGTCCAGGGAATGATCAAAGCCACCACCGACGCCTGGCTGAAAGGCTGGGATGAGCGCAACGGCGGCAACCTGACGCTACGCCTGGATGACGCCGATATCGCACCATATCACGACAATTTCCACCAACAACCGCGCTATATCCCGCTCAGCCAGCCCATGCCTTTACTGGCAAATACACCGTTTATTGTCACCGGCTCGGGCAAATTCTTCCGTAACGTCCAGCTTGATCCTGCGGCTAACTTAGGCATCGTAAAAGTCGACAGCGACGGCGCGGGCTACCACATTCTTTGGGGGTTAACCAACGAAGCCGTCCCCACTTCCGAACTTCCGGCTCACTTCCTTTCCCACTGCGAGCGCATTAAAGCCACCAACGGCAAAGATCGGGTGATCATGCACTGCCACGCCACCAACCTGATCGCCCTCACCTATGTACTTGAAAACGACACCGCGGTCTTCACTCGCCAACTGTGGGAAGGCAGCACCGAGTGTCTGGTGGTATTCCCGGATGGCGTTGGCATTTTGCCGTGGATGGTGCCCGGCACGGACGAAATCGGCCAGGCGACCGCACAAGAGATGCAAAAACATTCGCTGGTGTTGTGGCCCTTCCACGGCGTCTTCGGCAGCGGACCGACGCTGGATGAAACCTTCGGTTTAATCGACACCGCAGAAAAATCAGCACAAGTATTAGTGAAGGTTTATTCGATGGGCGGCATGAAACAGACCATCAGCCGTGAAGAGTTGATAGCGCTCGGCAAGCGTTTCGGCGTTACGCCACTCGCCAGTGCGCTGGCGCTGTAAGGAGCAAACATGATCCGCAAAGCCTTTGTCATGCAGGTAAACCCCGACGCCCACGAAGAGTATCAGCGTCGGCATAATCCCATCTGGCCAGAACTGGAAGCAGTGCTGAAATCTCACGGTGCGCATAACTACGCCATCTATCTCGACAAAGCGCGTAATCTGCTGTTTGCCATGGTAGAGATTGAATCTGAAGAACGCTGGAATGCGGTTGCCAGTACTGATGTTTGCCAACGTTGGTGGAAATACATGACCGATGTTATGCCCGCTAACCCGGATAACAGCCCGGTGAGTAGCGAGCTGCAAGAAGTGTTTTACCTGCCTTAATGAGTTGCGGTGCCGGAAAATATCCAGCACCGCGCCTTCATCAGAAGAAGTATTTAAAGCGAACGCGTGCGCCGTAACGGTCATCAGTATCATCACCGTGTTTTTTATCACCGTCGCTATCCAGAATGGAGTAATACGTCCCGAGGTAAATATTAAAGTTCTCCATATCCATCACATTAGCGAACTGATAAGACGCATGAATGGTGTGAATGGAGTACGTCCCTTCATCATCAATCCAGCAGTCGTTATCACAAACTACACCGCTGAATTCATCAATCTTATTGTGCGCGTAGATATAACCGAGCTCGAAACGTTTCCACAGCGCGTTAATCCCGGCAGTGAAATCTTTCTCATTATTAGCATCTAAATAGGCGGTATTAAGATTAACCACAATGCCATTGTCCGGATCCGTTTTCAGGCCGTTCCAGGTCATGCTCATCCCATAGCCGGTACGATCGGACTGATCGACAAAATTACCCTTGCTATCGGTATAACCATAAGCATTATTTACCACGTTCGCTTCCATCGCTGCGGAAACGGTGAATTCTTCCGTCGGCGACCAGGCAATTACTGGGCGCAGATAAGCAACATTTTTCTGCTGCTCCATATCGCGTCCATGATAATTACCGTCATTATATAAAGATGTTCCGTCTTCAAGTAACGTATTTAATTCAAAATACCAGTTATCGAGTTGTTTGCTGACGAGGAAATTACCGCCAGCGTTAGAGCGCCCGCGGCCCTCTTTCATCATATAGATATAACCGCTGCCATCGTCATAAAGATCGTTCGCAGTATTACCGAAATGTTCAACAAAGGTATCCTGATTCAGCGGGAACATATCGTAGGCTTCAAAACGGCCTACTTTGACCTTCCAGTCGTTTTCTTTACCAAAGAAGAATACCGCATCATCGATATTTACTGAACCGTGCATATCACCCAGCGGTTGTGCGGAGAACCCGGCGAAATAACCGTTGTCCATCTTTCGCATACCGTCAAAACCTAACAGAATACGACCATTGAGATTCCACTGTTCATTAGTGGGATCGCTATTCACATCAGCGTTGGTCATTGCCAGCAGGCCATGATTACTTTCCGCATCCATATTAAATTCTACGTCGCCGTAGATTTTTAAATCGCCATAACCTGAAAGCAAAAGATTAGGTGAGGTGGCATTTTTCTTTGCAGATTCCGCCGTTGCCTGTCCATTTACCGGCGTATTGCCCTGAGCGGCCTTAATTTCGCGGATCTCAGCGGCTTGTTGTGTCTGCAGCTGTTTAACCTGGCTCTCTGCTTTTGCTGCCCGCATTTCTGCCGCTTCCAGGCGTTCTTCCAGCAATGCCATGCGTTGTTCCAGCGTTAAATGCTGTGTTTTTGCCATACCGGTACTACATGTCAATAATAAACCGATGGCTAAAGATAATATCGATTTTTTCATTATTTATGTTCCCTGAAATAAAGGAGACCCTACGCTTTCCAAAAGGAATACGTATATAGAGAAATATAAAGTGTGCACTTTCGAATTTTTAATCCAACTTCAGCAGGCCGATGGATAGTATCCCGCGGCATAATATGAGTAAATCCGCTGATTTCCTGGAACGTGAGGAATATAACAATAGTGCCGTTTTTAACTAAATATCGTAAAAAATATTAGATATGATTCAAACTGACTCATAAGCCACAAATATAAATAACGTGGCAGCAAAATATCCGCGACAATTAAACATTCACAAAATCATTAAATAATGATTTTTTATTCACAACATTTATTTAACCCATCAATATGTGCCTTACACCGCAAAATTTATCCTTCACTCTGCTTTATATTGTCACGACTTCACGACATATCCGCGCTCATCACAAACCCGCCCCGCCGTTACAATTAACTGAAATGTTTTTTCATGGAGTCCGATAATGGCAGCTCTTACTGCAAGCTGTATTGACCTGAATATTCAGGGCAATGGCGCTTATTCCGTTCTGAAGCAGTTGGCGACAATAGCGTTACAAAACGGTTTTATCACCGACTCACACCAGTTCCTGCAAACCCTGCTGCTGCGCGAAAAAATGCACTCTACTGGATTTGGTTCCGGTGTCGCCGTGCCGCACGGTAAAAGCGCCTGCGTTAAACAACCGTTCGTATTATTCGCCCGCAAAGCGCAGGCTATTGACTGGAAAGCCAGCGATGGCGAAGACGTCAATTGCTGGATCTGCCTCGGCGTGCCGCAAAGCGGCGAAGAGGATCAGGTCAAAATCATCGGCACACTGTGTCGCAAAATTATCCACCAGGATTTTATTCATCAACTGCAACAGGGCGATACCGACCAGGTGCTTGCCTTGTTAAATCAAACCCTCAGCTCATAAGGAAGTGGCGATGGAGTCATCCTTACGTATTGTCGCGATCACCAACTGCCCCGCCGGGATCGCTCACACCTACATGGTGGCGGAAGCCCTGGAACAGAAAGCCCGTTCTCTCGGCCATACCATAAAAGTGGAAACTCAAGGGTCCAGTGGCGTTGAAAACCGCTTATCCAGCGAAGAGATTGCCGCTGCCGATTACGTCATTCTCGCTACCGGGCGTGGCCTGAGCGGTGATGATCGCGCGCGGTTTGCCGGGAAGAAAGTTTATGAGATTGCCATCTCCCAGGCGTTGAAAAATATCGACCAGATTTTCAGCGAATTACCGACAAACTCGCAGCTTTTTGCCGCAGATAGCGGCGTGAAGCTTGGCAAACAGGAAGTGCAAAGCGGCAGCGTGATGAGCCACCTGATGGCGGGCGTCTCTGCGGCGCTGCCGTTTGTCATCGGCGGTGGTATCCTGGTGGCGCTTGCCAACATGCTGGTGCAGTTCGGTTTGCCGTATACCGATATGTCGAAAGGCGCGCCGTCGTTTACCTGGGTAGTTGAATCCATCGGTTACCTTGGCTTCACCTTTATGATCCCCATCATGGGCGCTTATATTGCCTCGTCGATTGCCGATAAACCGGCTTTCGCTCCGGCGTTTCTGGTTTGCTATCTGGCGAACGACAAAGCGCTGCTCGGCACCCAGTCGGGTGCGGGATTCCTCGGCGCGGTGGTGCTGGGGCTGGCGATTGGCTATTTCGTCTTCTGGTTCCGCAAAGTGCGCCTTGGCAAAGCATTACAACCGCTGCTCGGTTCAATGCTGATCCCGTTCGTTACTCTGCTGGTTTTCGGCGTGCTCACTTACTACGTTATCGGGCCGGTGATGTCCGACCTCATGGGCGGGCTGCTCCACTTCCTGAATACCATTCCTCCATCAATGAAGTTTGCGGCAGCGTTTCTGGTCGGTGCGATGCTGGCGTTCGATATGGGCGGCCCCATCAATAAAACCGCCTGGTTCTTCTGCTTCTCACTGCTGGAAAAACACATTTATGACTGGTACGCCATCGTCGGCGTTGTCGCGTTGATGCCGCCCGTTGCGGCGGGTCTTGCGACGTTCATTGCGCCCAAACTGTTTACCCGACAGGAAAAAGAGGCTGCCAGTAGTGCCATTGTGGTCGGTGCCACAGTCGCAACCGAACCGGCTATACCTTACGCTCTGGCAGCTCCGTTGCCGATGATTACCGCCAATACGCTGGCGGGCGGCATTACCGGCGTGCTGGTGATCGCTTTCGGAATCAAACGTCTGGCACCTGGTTTGGGTATCTTTGACCCGCTGATCGGCCTGATGTCGCCGGTAGATTCGTTTTATCTGGTGCTGGCGATTGGCCTCGCGCTGAACATTTCATTCATTATCGTCCTGAAAGGATTGTGGTTACGCCGCAAAGCGAAAGCCGCGCAACAGGAGCTTGTCCATGAACATTGAGTTACTGCAACAGTTGTGCGAAGCCAGCGCCGTCAGCGGCGATGAACAGGAAGTTCGCGACATTCTGATAAACACGCTGGAACCTTGCGTGAATGAAATCACCTTCGATGGTCTGGGCAGCTTTGTTGCCCGTAAGGGGAATAAAGGTCCAAAAGTTGCCGTTGTCGGACATATGGATGAAGTCGGCTTTATGGTCACCCACATCGACGAGAGCGGTTTTCTGCGTTTTACCACCATTGGCGGCTGGTGGAATCAGTCGATGCTCAACCACCGGGTAACCATACGCACACACAAGGGAGTGAAAATCCCTGGTGTGATTGGTTCCGTCGCGCCTCATGCGTTAACGGAAAAGCAAAAGCAACAACCGCTGTCATTTGATGAGATGTTCATTGATATTGGCGCGAACAGTCGCGAAGAGGTGGAAAAGCGCGGCGTGGAAATTGGTAATTTTATTAGCCCGGAAGCCAATTTTGCCTGCTGGGGCGAAGATAAAGTGGTCGGCAAGGCGTTGGATAACCGCATCGGCTGCGCAATGATGGCTGAACTATTGCAGACGGTGAATAATCCCGAAATTACGCTGTATGGCGTTGGCAGTGTGGAAGAAGAAGTTGGGCTACGCGGGGCGCAAACCTCGGCGGAACACATTAAACCGGACGTCGTGATCGTGTTGGATACCGCCGTAGCGGGCGATGTTCCGGGCATTGATAACATTAAATACCCGCTGAAACTGGGCCAGGGGCCGGGGCTGATGCTGTTTGACAAGCGCTACTTCCCCAACCAGAAACTGGTAGCAGCGTTAAAAAGCTGTGCCGCACATAACGATTTACCGCTGCAATTTTCCACCATGAAAACCGGTGCGACGGATGGCGGGCGCTACAACGTGATGGGCGGCGGGCGTCCGGTTGTCGCGCTGTGTCTGCCAACTCGTTATCTGCACGCCAACAGCGGTATGATTTCAAAAGCCGATTACGAAGCTCTGCTCACGCTGATACGGGGTTTTCTGACGACCTTAACTGCGGAGAAAGTCAACGCGTTTAGCCAGTTCCGTCAGGTGGATTAATGCTAAACGAACGCCAGTTAAAGATTGTCGATCTGCTGGAGCAACAGCCGCGCACGCCTGGCGAGCTGGCGCAACAGACTGGCGTTTCAGGCAGGACCATCCTGCGTGATATTGACTATCTCAACTTCACCCTTAACGGCAAAGCCCGCATTTTCGCCAGTGGCAGTGCGGGCTATCAGCTGGAAATCTTCGAGCGCCGCAGCTTTTTTCAGTTGCTGCAAAAGCACGATAACGACGATCGGCTGCTGGCGCTGTTATTACTGAATACTTTCACTCCCCGTGCGCAACTCGCCTCGGCGCTTAATTTGCCAGAAACGTGGGTAGCAGAGCGTCTGCCCCGGTTAAAACAGCGTTATGAACGCACTTGTTGCCTGGCCAGCCGCCCTGGTTTGGGCCATTTCATTGATGAGACAGAAGAGAAACGCGTTATCTTGCTGGCGAACTTGCTGCGCAAAGATCCGTTTTTAATTCCGCTGGCGGGCATAACACGAGACAACCTTCAGCATTTATCCACGGCCTGCGACAACCAACACCGCTGGCCGCTCATGCAGGGTGATTATCTCTCCAGCCTGATTCTGGCGATTTACGCCCTGCGTAATCAACTGACCGATGAGTGGCCGCAATATCCCGGTGACGAGATAAAACAAATCGTTGAACAAAGCGGCATGTTTCTTGGTGATAACGCTGTAAGAACCCTGACAGGTTTGATAGAGAAACAGCATCAGCAAGCGCAGATAATTTCTGCCGATAATGTGCAGCGGTTGCTGCAAAGGGTGCCGGGCATCGCGTCATTGAATATTATTGATACGCGGCTGGTTGAGAACATTACCGGGCATTTATTACGTTGCCTTGCCGCACCAGTGTGGATTGCTGAGCACCGCCAAAGCAGCATGAATAACCTGAAAGCAGCCTGGCCTGCGGCCTTTGATATGAGTCTGCACTTTATTACGCTACTGCGTGAACAGCTCGATATTCCCCTTTTCGACAGCGATCTGCTCGGTTTGTATTTTGCCTGTGCGCTGGAGCGGCATCAAAACGAACGCCAGCCGATCATTTTGCTCTCGGACCAGAACGCGATTGCCACCATTAATCAGCTCGCCATTGAGCGCGATGTTTTAAATTGTCGGGTGATTATTGCCCGTAGCTTAAGCGAGCTTGTTGCCATTCGCGAAGAGATTGAGCCGTTATTGATCATTAACAACAGCCATTATTTACTGGATGACGCGGTAAATAATTACATCACCGTAAAAAATATCATTACGGCTGCCGGTATCGAACAAATAAAACATTTTCTGGCGACGGCATTTATTCGCCAGCAACCGGAGCGTTTTTTCTCTGCCCCCGGAAGTTTTCATTATTCGAATGTACGCGGTGAAAGCTGGCAACATATTACCCGGCAAATTTGTGCGCAATTAGTCGCACAACACCATATTACCGCCGATGAAGCACAACGCATCATCGCCCGCGAAGGCGAAGGTGAAAACCTGATTGTTAATCGCCTCGCCATCCCACATTGCTGGAGCGAACAGGAGCGACGTTTTCGTGGATTTTTTATTACCCTCGCCCAACCAGTTGAGGTGAATAACGAAGTCATTAACCATGTCTTGATCGCCTGCGCCGCCGCCGATGCGCGTCATGAGCTAAAAATATTTAGCTATCTGGCAAGCATATTGTGTCAGCATCCGGCGGAGATTATTGCCGGGTTAACAGGATATGAGGCATTTATGGAGTTACTTCACAAGGGGTGAACTGTGTCGGATGCGCCGCATCCGACACTGCATTTATCATCAAAAACGTTTAACGCAGGCTATTATAGTCATCAACCATTTCGTTGTACTCGCGTAATGCTCTCGGGAAAGAGTCTTCGACCATCCAGCTTGAGTTTGCGTCCTGAAGTTGCTCTTTATCCCAGTCAGAGTACGGGACTTTATCTCTGATGCGGCGAACGTATTTTTTAGCCTCGAGTTGATACTGGCCTGCCGAATTAATAAACGAGAAATTCATGCCGCCTTTATCCGCTTCTTTGGCCTGCGCCACTAGCGTTTCCAGTTCAGACACTTTCTTCATTGCCGCTTCTGCATCAAACTTATCTTGCGATATCAGGTTATTAATTTGTTTCGCTGAAATCATGACTGCCAGAGAGTAGTAGTGGAATGTTTTCCCTTCTCTTTCTTCAATATTTTTCAGTTCCGCAAGCTGACGCTTATCATTAATTTCCTGAATCGCCGCATGATAAGATTCGGCTACAGGTTCAAAGGCTTCCAGATTTTTTAAGAATGTCTGGTGCAGCGTTTTCCCTTTCGCAAACGCATCGTCTTTATAATTTTCCTGGGTGTAATATTTATCCATTTCGTTAATGGTATTACCCAACGCCACGGCAGCATCGATATAACTCACCGCCACGCCATCAATTGGTTGCAGCGCAGGCGTTAACGCCACAGCACTTTTTACGCCTTTTTCACACTCAGCGAGGTTGGATTCACTAATGCCGTAGATGCCATAAACAGTACGCTCTTCACCGGTAGGCCCCTGTTTAAAATCTTTCAGCCAGTCAGCATAACGCGCCAGACTGCGCTGTACCGGGATCTGTAACTTGTTGTAGCACTTGATATAGACATCCATTTTTTCGTCGAAAACCGCTTGTTCATCGACCACCGGTTGCGCAGGTGTTTCAGGTTTAGCTTCTGCTTTTGCAACGGGAGCTTCAGTAGGTTTCGCTTCAGGAGCTGGTGCGGCAGGTTGACTATTGGCAGGCGGGAGCGTTTCTGTTTCGGCTTTTTTATCATCACAACCCGTCAGACCGAGGGACATGATGGCGACTATAATAGCGGAAGATAATAAATTCCTTTTCATTTAATTGCCTTATAAATATATAGATAAGAGAGTGAACATAATAAATGAAAAAAGAAAACGCCACTACACGCATTTTGTTTATAAATAAAATAATAAAATTCACGAAATGAATAAGTCCTGCAATTTAATATATTTCGCAGGACTTATTTTAATTAATTGCTCAAACGCTGCGGATGGGTATAAACCGTTGTCCGACCCGGTTTACAAAAACCTACCAGTGTCAGATTACAGCGCTCAGCCACTTCTACAGCAAGCGTGGTCGCGGCAGACACCGCAAACAAAATCTCTACGCCGCACATCGCCGACTTTTGCACCATTTCATAACTGGCACGACTGGAAACCAGTACCGCACCTTGCTGCCAGCTTTCCCCTTCTTGTGACCGGCGGCCTAACAGTTTGTCCAGCGCCACATGGCGACCCACGTCTTCATGCCCGCCGACCAGTTCGCCAGATGGCAACATCCAGGCAGCGGCGTGAGTACAACCAGTCAGTTGCCCCACTGGCTGAAAATCGTTGAGATGACGTAATGCATCATCCAGTTTGTTGAGATCAAACGTCTGGGTGAACGGTAGCGGCTGCACCGGTTTTCCGATGTCATTAAGTTGCTCCACGCCGCATACGCCACAGCCCGTACGTCCCGCCAGCGCCCGGCGGCGCTCCTTCAACCCCATAAAGCGGCGGCTGGAAAGCTCAATTTGTACTTCAAGACCATTACAGGAAGGAACGACATCCATGCCGAAGATATCGCGCGGACTTTCGATAATCCCCTCGGAAAGCGAAAAACCGAGCGCAAAGTACTCAAGGTCTTTGGGCGACGCCATCATCACCACATGCGAAATGCCGTTGTAGACCAGCGCAACGGGAACTTCTTCCGCGACCTCATCTAACCGTGGGTGTTGTAAATCATCACGCCGCCATAACTCAATTTGACGAACACCTGTGATATTTGTCACATTTTCGATTTCTTTTCGCTGTGTTTTTTTCACTTTCTCTTAACCAGATAAGAACACACACACCAACATTATGGTATTCTGTTACAAACCCTTCCTGGATGGAGGGAAATTGAGCCAATTCTGGACCTTTGCGGCCCCTTCCGCAAAGAAAAATAACTCCCACTCCCTGCACACGCAGCAAGCGAATGTAAATGGGACGTGACAATGTCGAAACAAGGAGCAATCCATGCAGGTCAGCAGAAGGCAGTTCTTTAAGATCTGCGCTGGCGGTATGGCAGGCACCACGGCAGCGGCACTGGGTTTTGCACCCAGCGTAGCACTCGCGGAAACCCGGCAGTATAAACTGCTGCGCACCCGCGAAACCCGTAATACCTGCACCTATTGTTCCGTAGGCTGTGGGCTGTTGATGTACAGCCTCGGTGACGGAGCAAAAAACGCCAAAGCATCTATCTTCCATATCGAAGGCGATCCGGATCACCCGGTCAACCGCGGTGCACTTTGTCCGAAAGGCGCTGGCCTGGTGGATTTCATCCACTCCGAAAGCCGTCTGAAGTTTCCGGAATACCGTGCGCCAGGTTCTGATAAATGGCAGCAAATCAGTTGGGAAGAGGCGTTTGATCGCATCGCCAAACTGATGAAAGAAGACCGCGATGCTAACTACATTGCGCAAAACGCCGAAGGCGTGACTGTTAACCGCTGGCTCTCCACCGGGATGCTGTGTGCTTCCGCGTCGAGTAACGAAACCGGCTATTTAACGCAAAAATTCTCCCGCGCGCTGGGTATGCTCGCGGTCGACAACCAGGCGCGTGTCTGACACGGACCAACGGTAGCAAGTCTTGCTCCAACATTTGGTCGCGGTGCGATGACCAACCACTGGGTCGACATCAAGAACGCCAACCTCGTCGTGGTGATGGGCGGTAACGCCGCTGAAGCTCACCCGGTCGGGTTCCGCTGGGCGATGGAAGCCAAAATTCACAACGGCGCGAAGCTGATTGTGATCGATCCTCGCTTTACGCGTACGGCGGCGGTAGCTGACTACTATGCCCCTATTCGTTCCGGTACTGACATTGCTTTCCTGTCAGGCGTATTGCTGTACCTGCTGAACAATGAAAAATTCAACCGCGAATACACCGAAGCCTATACCAACGCCAGCCTGATCGTGCGTGAGGATTACGGCTTTGAAGATGGCCTGTTCACCGGCTACGACGCGGAAAAACGCAAGTACGATAAATCCTCCTGGACTTATGAACTGGACGAAAACGGCTTCGCCAAACGCGATACCACGCTGCAACATCCGCGCTGCGTGTGGAACTTGCTGAAACAGCACGTTTCCCGCTACACGCCAGATGTGGTTGAAAACATCTGTGGTACGCCAAAAGACGCGTTCCTGAAAGTCTGCGAATACATCGCAGAAACCAGTGCTCACGATAAAACTGCCTCGTTCCTGTATGCCCTCGGCTGGACGCAACACTCCGTTGGTGCGCAAAACATTCGTACGATGGCGATGATCCAGCTGCTGCTCGGCAATATGGGGATGGCAGGCGGCGGCGTTAACGCCCTGCGCGGTCACTCCAATATTCAGGGGCTGACGGACCTGGGGCTGCTGTCGCAGAGCCTGCCAGGTTACATGACGCTGCCAAGCGAGAAGCAGACCGATCTGCAAACCTACCTTACCGCCAACACGCCAAAACCGCTGCTGGAAGGCCAGGTAAACTACTGGGGCAACTACCCGAAATTCTTCGTCTCTATGATGAAGGCCTTCTTTGGTGATAAAGCGACGGCGGAAAATAGCTGGGGCTTTGACTGGTTGCCGAAGTGGGATAAAGGCTACGACGTCCTGCAATACTTCGAGATGATGAAAGAGGGCAAGGTCAATGGCTATATCTGCCAGGGCTTTAACCCTGTTGCCTCATTCCCGAACAAAAACAAAGTGATCGGTTGTCTGTCGAAACTGAAGTTCCTCGTCACCATCGACCCACTGAACACTGAAACCTCTAACTTCTGGCAGAACCACGGTGAGCTGAACGAAGTTGACTCGTCGAAGATCCAGACCGAAGTGTTCCGTCTGCCATCGACCTGCTTCGCGGAAGAGAACGGTTCTATCGTTAACTCAGGTCGCTGGTTACAGTGGCACTGGAAAGGTGCGGACGCCCCGGGGATTGCGCTGACTGACGGCGAGATCCTCTCCGGTATCTTCCTGCGCTTGCGCAAGATGTATGCCGAACAGGGTGGCGCGAACCCGGACCAGGTGCTGAACATGACATGGAACTACGCCATTCCGCATGAGCCATCTTCAGAAGAAGTGGCGATGGAGAGCAACGGTAAGGCGCTGGCCGATATTACCGATCCGGCAACCGGTGCGGTTATCGTCAAGAAAGGCCAACAACTTAGTTCGTTCGCCCAATTGCGCGATGACGGTACAACCTCCTGTGGCTGCTGGATTTTCGCCGGTAGCTGGACGCCGGAAGGCAACCAGATGGCACGCCGTGATAACGCCGATCCGTCTGGCCTCGGTAACACGCTGGGCTGGGCATGGGCATGGCCGCTTAACCGCCGCATTCTGTATAACCGCGCCTCCGCAGATCCGCAGGGTAACCCGTGGGATCCGAAGCGTCAGTTGCTGAAATGGGACGGCACTAAGTGGACCGGCTGGGATATTCCGGACTACAGCGCAGCGCCTCCGGGTAGCGGCGTCGGGCCGTTTATCATGCAGCAGGAAGGCATGGGGCGTCTGTTTGCCCTCGATAAGATGGCGGAAGGTCCGTTCCCGGAACACTACGAGCCGTTTGAAACGCCGCTGGGAACTAACCCGCTGCATCCAAACGTTATCTCGAACCCGGCTGCACGTATCTTTAAAGACGACGCCGAAGCATTGGGTAAAGCCGATAAGTTCCCGTATGTCGGAACCACCTATCGTCTGACCGAGCACTTCCACTACTGGACCAAACACGCGCTGTTGAACGCGATTTTGCAGCCAGAGCAGTTTGTGGAAATCGGGGAGTCGCTGGCGAATAAACTTGGCATTGCCCAGGGCGATACCGTGAAAGTCTCCTCCAACCGTGGCTATATCAAAGCCAAAGCGGTGGTGACCAAACGTATTCGCACGCTGAAAGCGAACGGCAAAGATATCGATACCATCGGTATTCCGATTCACTGGGGCTATGAAGGCGTAGCTAAAAAAGGCTTTATTGCCAATACTTTAACGCCATTCGTTGGTGATGCGAACACGCAGACGCCGGAGTTTAAGTCCTTCCTTGTGAATGTGGAAAAGGTGTAACGGAGACGACATATGGCTTATCAATCTCAAGATATCATTCGTCGTTCCGCGACTAACGGTCTGACCCCCGCGCCTCAGGCGCGGGACTTCCAGGAAGAAGTGGCGAAACTCATCGACGTTACCACCTGTATCGGCTGTAAAGCCTGTCAGGTGGCGTGTTCAGAGTGGAACGACATTCGCGATACCGTCGGCAATAACATTGGGGTGTACGACAACCCCAATGATTTAAGCGCCAAATCGTGGACGGTAATGCGCTTCTCGGAAGTGGAGCAGAACGACAAACTGGAATGGCTGATCCGCAAAGACGGCTGTATGCACTGTTCCGATCCAGGCTGCCTGAAAGCGTGCCCGGCGGAAGGTGCAATTATTCAGTATGCCAACGGTATCGTCGACTTCCAGTCCGAGCAGTGCATTGGCTGCGGTTATTGCATTGCGGGCTGTCCGTTCGACATTCCGCGCCTCAACCCGGAAGACAACCGCGTCTACAAATGTACGCTGTGCGTTGACCGCGTGGTGGTTGGGCAAGAACCAGCCTGCGTGAAGACCTGCCCAACGGGCGCGATTCACTTCGGTACGAAAGAGTCGATGAAAACGCTGGCGAGCGAGCGCGTTGCTGAGCTGAAAACCCGCGGTTACGACAATGCGGGTCTGTACGATCCGGCAGGCGTCGGTGGTACACACGTCATGTACGTGCTGCACCATGCTGACAAGCCAAATCTGTATCATGGCTTGCCGGAGAACCCGGAAATCAGCGAAACCGTGAAATTCTGGAAAGGCATCTGGAAACCGCTCGCGGCTGTTGGCTTTGCGGCTACCTTTGCGGCCAGTATCTTCCACTACGTGGGTGTCGGTCCGAACCGTGCGGATGAGGAAGAGAATAATCTGCACGAAGAGAAAGACGAGGAGCGCAAATGAAACGACGTGACACCATCGTGCGCTACACCGCGCCGGAACGTATCAACCACTGGATCACCGCCTTCTGCTTCATCCTGGCGGCGGTGAGCGGGCTGGGCTTTTTGTTCCCGTCCTTCAACTGGTTGATGCAAATCATGGGCACACCGCAGCTGGCGCGAATTCTGCACCCGTTTGTCGGCGTGGTTATGTTTGCCTCGTTCATCATCATGTTTTTCCGTTACTGGCATCACAACCTAATCAATCGGGATGATATCTTTTGGGCGAAGAATATTCGTAAGATCGTCGTCAACGAGGAAGTAGGTGACACCGGGCGTTATAACTTCGGTCAGAAATGCGTTTTCTGGGCGGCGATTATTTTCCTGGTTCTGCTGCTGGTGAGCGGCGTGATTATCTGGCGTCCTTATTTTGCGCCTGCTTTCTCAATCCCGGTGATCCGATTCGCGTTAATGCTGCATTCATTTGCCGCAGTGGCGTTAATTGTGGTTATCATGGTGCATATCTACGCCGCCCTTTGGGTGAAAGGCACGATTACCGCCATGGTGGAAGGATGGGTTACCAGCGCCTGGGCGAAGAAACATCACCCGCGCTGGTACCGTGAGGTCCGCAAGACAACGGAAAAGAAAGCTGAATGAGTATTCGCATAATCCCGCAAGATGAGCTGGGTTCAAGCGAGAAACGTACGGCGGATATGATTCCGCCGTTATTGTTCCCTCGGCTCAAGAATTTATACAACCGCCGCGCCGAGCGTCTGCGCGAGCTGGCAGAAAATAATCCTCTGGGTGATTACCTGCGCTTTGCTGCGCTTATCGCCCACGCCCAGGAAGTGGTGCTGTACGACCATCCGCTGGAGATGGATCTGACTGCGCGCATTAAAGAAGCCAGCGCACAAGGCAAGCCCCCGCTGGATATTCACGTTCTGCCGCGTGATAAGCACTGGCAAAAGCTGCTGATGGCGCTGATTGCTGAGCTGAAACCTGAAATGAGCGGCCCGGCGCTGGCAGTGATTGAGAATCTGGAGAAGGCATCGACTCAGGAGCTGGAAGATATGGCCAGCGCGCTGTTTGCCTCTGATTTCTCGTCCGTCAGCAGCGATAAAGCGCCGTTTATCTGGGCTGCACTGTCGCTCTACTGGGCGCAGATGGCCAATCTGATCCCCGGCAAAGCCCGCGCTGAATACGGCGAGCAACGTCAATATTGCCCGGTTTGTGGTTCTATGCCGGTGTCCAGCATGGTGCAAATTGGCACCACTCAGGGGCTACGTTACCTGCACTGCAACCTGTGTGAAACTGAATGGCACGTAGTGCGCGTAAAATGCAGCAACTGCGAGCAGAGCGGCAAACTGCATTACTGGTCGCTGGATGACGAACAGGCCGCGATTAAAGCCGAAAGCTGCGATGACTGCGGCACTTACCTGAAAATTCTCTATCAGGAAAAAGATCCAAAAATCGAAGCCGTAGCAGATGACCTCGCCTCTCTGGTACTGGACGCACGAATGGAGCAAGAAGGCTATGCCCGCAGTTCCATCAACCCGTTCCTGTTTCCGGGTGAAGGAGAGTAATCTCTGACGTTTTCCGGGTGGCGCAGGTCGCCCGGATTACAGCTCATAGGGTGTGACGACACCATCTCTCGTATTCCGCGTTACCACCTCAAGCTATGCCGCCAGTGCCGGTTTGGCCTCAATTTACCCACCACCACATCAATAAGGTTATGGGCATGAGACTGATGACAAGCGTAAGATTGCCTGATGCGCTGCGCTTATCAGGCCTACCAATAAACTGCAATACATTGAATTTATACGACTTTGTAGGCCGGATAAGGCGTTCACGCCGCATCCGGCATGAACAACGCGCACGTTGTCAGCAATCTGATTGACATCATTTTTTCCCATTACCATTCCTCGCGCAGCTTACGCTGATATTCGACACCATCTTCCTCACACCCTTGCCAGATGCCAGGAACACTGGTTCTTGCTGTTTGCGATTGATTTATCAGGTATTGATCTACCGCTTCCCTTAATAGGTCCGCACGAGGAAGATTACGCTGCACCTCGAGATCATCAAGTTGCTTAATCACCTCATTCGATAAATCGAGTAAAATTCTGCCCATATCTATACCTGCCAGAGAGTTCATAAATATCTCGCCAATATCATTTTTGAATCTATGGAGAGAAAAGTACCCTTGCCGAATCTTTAAAGAAAGCTCATTTACGCATCATTTTTTATTTTTGCGAGGCGTTTTCCAGATATGATGTAACAGTTGCAGTTATTATAAGTTCAAGTAAAACAGCCTTGTATTAATACCAGAATAAGGGCATCTGTTTTTTATATTCAAGAATGAAAAATTTTTGTCATTCCTTATGCTCCTTACACTGATCATCAACACCAACTACCTCCCCCTTTTGCCTGCCTCCCTTTGCTTTACGCACCGGGAATTGCTGACGTTCCAGATATTGCTCTACCGCTTCGCGTAAAATTGCAGATCGTGAAACCTTACGCCAGCCCCGAAGCTTGTTCAGCCGTTTAATTGCCTCTTCTGATAAATGAAGAAAAACCGTATTCATCGCCATTACCAATACCTTACATATATTACTCATTAATGTATGTGCGAAAATTACGCCGGAAAATCATTTAAAAAAAGCGGATTTTTGCATGTTGTTTTGTTTTTGCGAGGCGTTTTCCAGAAATAATAAGAGTGTTGCAGTTGTTTCATTTATTACTCAAAAATGGTTTAGTTATCGCCCAGGATGAATTATGGGTGCTATGAATATATTATATTCAGAGATATTTATTTGCATAATCTGAATGGTGTAGCCGAAAAACGTCAGCATCCTAACAGCACCAGGATTTAAGGTGAAATTAATCTTTCATCACAGACCGGTCAGTACTGCCACCAACCGGTCTTTACTTGCTCATCGTTATAATTTTGTTGGTAACAGTTCGGGAAAGTTGTTTTTCTAAATTAACAACAGAATAACTTTCTTGTTTAATGAGATTAATATTGGCAACCATTATAGCCTCCTTCCCACGGTTTAAGAGCAAACATACAACATAATTATTCATAACATACAGAGCAGTAAATGAATGATACTGACAATGATGCTAGTCCATTATCTTTGCATAATATTTGTTAGCTATAGATTTTAAAAATATTTATGAGAAAAGTATGGCACCAGAGGGGGTTTTGACTATCAAAAATCGCTCAAACATGAACTAAGATGATGAATTAAGCATTATCTGCGATAATTGCCACTCAGTTCTACAAATAATATTTAAATGCTCCTGAACAGTGATGTAGCAAGACACGTATGGAGCCAACGAAGAATAAAAATTTATAGAGTTCTTATTTAATATAACCGAAATAGCCAAGGACTAATATAAATGACCTGAATGAGAGAGGCAGCACCGCCCCTCTCCATCAGCTACTCTTCTTCGTTCCCGCCCTCTTCATACGGGCCAAATGGCTTCGCGGGCAGAACGATATACGTGCCTTCAAACACTGCACCCGGCGTCTCGTCGCCAAAGATTTCGACCTGCATCTGCACCCGTGCTTTTCGTCCGCGCGCCAGACGGTCGAGATCGCCGCTTAAGGCACCGAGGTCGGCTACCGCATGAGGTTTACCGCTAATCGGCTTGCTGTAGCGGATATGCGCATCCGCAAGAATAATCGTTCCGCCGAGGTGGCGTTCACGCAGCATCAGCCAGATAAGTCCCCAACCGGTGAGCGTCGCCAGTGAGAATAAACTCCCGGCAAACAGCGTATGGTGCGGATTCTGATTGCCGGTTTCTGGCATGGTAGTGATAAATTTTTGCCCGGTATATTGCTGAATGCGCACGCCCATTTTTTCACTAAGCGGGATATGTTCGTACCACGCCTGTTGCAGCTGCGCGCACCAGTCGCCGCGATGCAGAATGTCATCCAGAGTGGCGACGGGCTTAATCATCAAAAAATGGCGAATCGGCGTGGTGGTTGGCGTGGTGATTTCTCCCTGATTAACAAACCCCAGCTTGGCGAAAAACTCCACCGCGTCTTCACGGGCGCTACAGGTCACGCGCTTAACGCCTTCCTGACGCGCCACCGACTCCAGGGTCATCGCCATCAGCGTGCCTAACCCTTTGTCCTGCACGTCGGGATGAACGGCCATAAAGCGAATGGACGCTTCATTGTCGGCATTAATATACAGTCGGCCTACCGCCACCAGATTACCCTGCTCGTCGACGACCATCTGGTGATGCGCCATCGCATCCCACGCGTCGCGTTCCGAACCTTTTGGTTGATGCAGGGGCTTACGCAACATTTCCCAGCGAAACTGATAGTAACGCTCTAATTCTTCTTCTGTTTGTGGAACCCGAAGGTGATACATAGCGATACTCTCTCTTGTTTCCCGTGACAACCCTGGAAGCTGGCTCATACCTGCAACCAGAATGTCACGGGGCCATCATTGACCAGCGATACCTGCATATCCGCAGCGAAGCGTCCTGTTTGCGTGTTCATCTCTTGCTGACGGCAGCGTTCGACGAAATAGTCATATAACGCCTCTGCGCGATCCGGTGATGCACCTTTGGAGAAACTTGGGCGCATCCCCCGTTCGGTATCTGCGGCGAGGGTAAACTGGGAAACCACCAGCACACTGCCGCCCGCCTGTTGCACGTTGAGATTCATCTTGCCTTCGGCATCGCTAAAGATGCGGTAGCCGAGCACACGCTCGCACAGACGGTTTGCTTTCTGTTCGTCGTCATCCTTTTCGACACCCAATAACACCAAAAGTCCCGCGCCAATTTCGCCCGTCACTTCTCCCTCCACGGTGACGCTGGCACGGGTTACGCGTTGAATTAATGCAATCATGGTTCGTCGTCTTCTTCTTGTTCAGCTGCTTGTTTTAGTTTGCGGTATTCCCCGAGAGTGACAGTAATTTCCGCGCCAAGCAAGACGATACACCATGTCCAGTAGACCCAAACAAAGAGAATGGGGATCACCGCCAGCACACCGTAAATGAGCTGATATGACGGGAACATGGTGATATAAAGCGCGAAACCTTTCTTTCCTGCTTCGAACAGGAGTGCGGCGATAAACGCGCCGACAATCGCGTCGCGGTTAGGTACGCGGATGGTAGGAACAATGCTGTACAGCAACCAGAAGGAGATCCACGACAACAGCAACGGAAAAATACGCAGCACGTTGTCGATGACAGTATTGAGATCGCTCGCCCAGCGCAGGGAGAGCAAATAGGAACTGATCGCCAGACTGGCCCCTGCCAGCAGCGGCCCCAGCGTTAAAATCATCCAGTACACGGCGAACGAGTAAATTTTTGGTCGCGCTCGTTTACTGCGCCAGATGGTATTCAACGCGCTATCGATGGAGTACATCAACAATAACGCGGTGACGATCAGCCCGCACGCCCCAACGGCGGTCATCTTGTTGGAATTGGCAACAAATTGTTCGATATACCGCTGAATAACATCGCCAGTAGCAGGCAGAAAGTTGGCAAAAATAAAGTGACGTAACTGAATGCTGACGTCGGAAAACATGGGAAAAGCGGCGAAAAGCGCAAAAACAACGGCAACCAGCGGCACTAATGAGAGCAACGACACATAGGCAAGGTTACCTGCCAGGGTTGTCATGTTGTCCTCATCAATGCGTTGCCAGAGTAGTTTTAGCCAGGCCCATAGTGGACGGGTACGGTGCCTGGCTTTGTCCTGAATGGTTTTTAGCATAACACCTTCGCGAAATAGTCCGGGATGGTGGTTTTATCTTTCACCAGAATACTGGTAATGCCCAGCTGATTGGCTCCTTCTATATTATCGGCGTTATCGTCGAAAAAGACCGTATCGCTGGGTGAAAAACCTTCCGCCTGCAAAACATGCTGGTAAATTCGTGCTTCAGGTTTGCGCATCCCCAGATCTTGCGACAGATAGATATGGTCAGCAGCATCACGAATTTCCGGGTATTCTTCCGGCCAGAAGGTGGTATGCAGGCGGTTGGTATTGGAAAGCACCACCACGCGATGCCCCTGCTCACGCAGTTTATGCATGATGGCGATCACTTCCGGGCGCAGCGCAACAAACACCGCCTGCCAGCCGTGAGAGAACTGCTCGTAGCTTAGCGGTAGAGCCATCTCATGACACAGCGCCTCTGCGAACGCTTCGTCGCTAATTTCCCCACGCTCATGCTGATGAAACGCCTCCCCCATATGAAAACTCTTCTTAAGCGATGCCAGCGGAATACGCGTTAAATCGCTCCAGGCTCCCAGCACACGGTTAAAGTCGATATCGACAATCACATTACCTAAATCAAAGATATAGAGCATTTTTGCCTCCTTTCGCGCCACAAGAAATTAACTGTAGCGGGAAAGGATGGGTTTGGCTATGTGGCAAGGTATGAAGCCAGGTCAACAGTCACAAAAATCTACGCGTCTTCCTGGGGAAGGATGATTTCAATTTGGCTGTCTTGTAAGCGTGATTTTAGCGCAGCGGGCGGCAGCTCGTCGGTAAAGAGCGCAGTGACCTGTGCCACGTTACCAATTTCAACCGCCGCCGAAGCATGATACTTAGTGTGATCGGCGACCAGCAGAATATTTCTCGCGTGCGCCATCATCGTTTTCACCACGTTAGCTTCGTTTACATCAAACTCCATCAACGCGCCATCGCTCTCAATCGCCCCAACGCTTGTTACCAGATAATCAGCACGAAAATCAGCCACAAAGGACGCCGCTGAAGGGCCAATGATCCCGCTATTATGAGAGCGCAACGTACCGCCGGGCACCATCACTTCAAAGCGCGGGTTGTGGTAAAGAATATGCGCCACACGCAGGCTGTTGGTGATTATCCGCAAATGATTATGGTTAAGTAACGCCCGGGCAACATGCTCAACAGTCGTACCAATGGTGATAAATATTGTTGAACCATCAGGAATATAGTCTGCCACCGCTTCGGCAATCGCTTTTTTTTCCTCGGTTTGCGAAACCTCACGCTGCTCGAACGCCGTATTAACGACGCTGGAAGCCCGACCCGCGCCACCGTGATGGCGCGTAATCAGGCCTTGCTCGCTTAATTTACGAATATCCCGGCGGACCGTCTGCGTGGAGACATCCAGCAGATTTGCCAGCTCATCAATATTCATATACCCACGCTCGGCGATCAGCATGAGGAGTTGGTCGTGCCGCGGGTTACCGGTTAGTTCGGTAAGGCTCATGAAAATTCCTCGAAAAACCATCACCCTGGCATTTTATACAAAAAGTGACAAAAAAGATCGGGTTTGATCACAGTCAGGGATCCCGGCTCGTCCACCGGGACGTGTGCATTTTAACGCCGCTACACCGCTGGCGAAGCGGACTGACTCCGCTAAATCCCCACTTGTTGCCAGCGCCACCGCCAAAGCGCCGTGAAAAACATCACCCGCACCTGTGGTATCTACCACATCAACTTTGAAGGCCGGTTGATGCTGACGCCCACCATTTTCCAGCCAGTCGCAGCCTGCGCTACCCTGGGTCACATAGACATGACCATTTGTGAGCGTTTGTGCCTGTTTTAGCGCACTGGCCATCTCTTTCACGCCCGTTAAGCGCGCCAGACCCGGTTCTGAAAAGGCCGCGTGATCGCTTAATGCCACCAGCTCACTGATATCCTGCGGCGTAATGTCCCCGTCCAGAACGGTCATCACACCCGCCTGACGGGCCAGGGTGAAGGCTTTTTTAGCGCCGTCGTGCCAGCGTACATCTGCCAGCACAACATCCCACTGAGAGAAATCAATTTCCTCCAACCACTCTGCGTCAGGCAGCAGATCCGGGCTGGGGTAGTTAATGATTATCCGCTCGCCTTTGGTATCCACCATGATGGCGGATTGCGAAGATTTCGCCTGGTTATACCGTTTGGTGTAACGGGTGTTAACGCCCCAGGATTCCAGCTCTGCCAGCAGGCTGTTGCCCGTGTCGTCATCACCTACGCGACCAATAAAATCGACCTGCGCCCCCAGCCTTGCCGCCGCAACCGCTGCCGTCGCCGCTGGCCCGCCACCAACTTCCGTATAATTTCTCGCCACGTATTTACCGCTCTCCGTCGGTAACCCTTCCACGTAATAGATGCGATCCATCACGGTTATACCTACACAAGCAACACGAATCATGGTTATTCCTTAAACATTTTGGGATGCGTTCATTTTAATTTCACCAATTGTTTAAAAAGTGACGGCTGTCAATTTTTTGACGATAAATTACAAATACGATCAAAAACAGACAAGCAAAGCATGTCATAAATGACAAAAAGTGACATCACTGTATTCAGGAGAGGGTTATGGCAGCAATCGCGTTTATCGGTTTAGGACAAATAGGTTCGCCAATGGCGAGCAATTTATTGCAGCAAGGGCACCAACTTCGCGTCTTTGATGTGAATGCCGAGGCTGTGCGGCATCTGGTAGACAAAGGCGCGACTCCCGCCGCCAACCCGGCGCAGGCCGCTAAAGATGCCGAATTTATCATTACCATGTTGCCGAATGGCGATCTGGTGCGCAGCGTGTTGTTCGGTGAGAACGGCGTTTGCGAAAGCTTATCTACCGATGCGCTGGTCATTGATATGTCGACCATCCATCCGCTGCAAACCGATAAATTGATTGCCGATATGCAAGCCAAAGGCTTCAGCATGATGGATGTTCCGGTAGGCCGTACTTCTGCAAATGCCATTACCGGTACTCTGTTACTGCTGGCTGGAGGCACCGCTGAACAAGTTGAACGTGCCACGCCGATCCTGATGGCGATGGGCAGTGAGTTGATCAACGCTGGCGGTCCGGGCATGGGGATCCGCGTTAAGCTCATCAACAACTATATGAGCATCGCGCTCAATGCGCTTTCGGCAGAAGCTGCCGTTTTGTGCGAAGCCCTGAATCTTCCCTTCGATGTTGCCGTCAAAGTGATGAGCGGTACCGCCGCCGGTAAAGGCCACTTCACCACTTCCTGGCCAAACAAAGTCCTCAGCGGAGATCTTTCTCCCGCCTTCATGATCGATCTTGCCCATAAGGATCTTGGCATCGCCCTTGATGTCGCCAACCAGCTGCATGTGCCAATGCCGCTGGGGGCCGCCTCACGGGAGGTTTATAGCCAGGCGCGCGCAGCGGGTCGCGGTCGCCAGGACTGGTCCGCCATTCTGGAACAGGTCCGTGTCAGTGCCGGGATGACTGCCAAAGTAAAAATGTAACGACTGGATAAAGGAATAAATGAATGAATAAGTACACCATCAACGACATTACGCGCGCATCGGGCGGTTTTGCCATGCTGGCGGTCGATCAGCGCGAAGCCATGCGCATGATGTTTGCCGCGGCTGGGGCACCCGCTCCGGTAGCCGATAGCGTTTTAACTGATTTCAAAGTTAACGCTGCAAAGGCCCTCTCGCCTTATGCCTCGGCGATTCTGGTAGATCAACAATTCTGCTACCGCCAGGTGGTTGAGCAAAACGCGATTGCCAAAAGTTGCGCCATGATTGTCGCCGCCGATGAATTCATTCCTGGCAACGGTATTCCGGTCGATAGCGTGGTTATTGACCGCAAAATCAACCCGCTACAAATCAAACAAGACGGTGGCAAAGCCTTAAAACTGCTGGTGCTGTGGCGTAGTGATGAAGATGCGCAGCAACGTCTGGATATGGTGAAAGAGTTCAACGAACTGTGCCACTCACACGGTCTGGTAAGCATTATTGAGCCAGTCGTCCGCCCACCGCGTCGTGGCGATAAATTCGATCGCGAACAAGCGATCATCGATGCCGCCAAAGAGCTGGGCGACAGTGGCGCTGACCTCTACAAAGTTGAAATGCCGCTTTATGGCAAAGGTCCGCAACAAGAGCTTCTCTGTGCTTCACAACGTCTGAATGACCATATCAATATGCCATGGGTGATCCTCTCTTCCGGTGTCGACGAAAAACTGTTCCCGCGTGCCGTACGCGTGGCAATGACGGCGGGCGCATCGGGATTCCTGGCAGGCCGTGCAGTCTGGGCATCGGTCGTCGGTTTACCAGACAACGAGCTGATGCTGCGTGACGTTTGCGCACCGAAATTACAACAACTTGGCGATATCGTCGACGAAATGATGGCTAAACGCCGCTAAGATGAGGATAAAAGGAATGAAATGGTTTAACACCCTAAGCCACAACCGTTGGCTGGAACAGGAAACCGACCGCATCTTTGATTTTGGTAAAAATTCCGTAGTGCCGACTGGTTTTGGCTGGTTAGGCAATAAAGGGCAAATCAAAGAAGAGATGGGCACCCATCTGTGGATCACCGCTCGTATGTTGCACGTTTATTCCGTTGCTGCGGCGATGGGTCGACCTGGCGCTTACTCGTTGGTTGATCACGGTATCAAAGCCATGAACGGCGCACTGCGTGATAAAAAATATGGCGGCTGGTATGCCTGCGTGAATGACGAGGGCGTGGTGGATGCCTCCAAACAGGGCTATCAACACTTCTTTGCTCTGCTGGGTGCCGCCAGCGCCGTCACAACGGGTCACCCGGAAGCGCGCAAGCTGCTCGATTACACCATTGAAATTATCGAGAAATATTTCTGGAGCGAAGAAGAGCAGATGTGCCTGGAATCCTGGGACGAAGCCTTCAGCAAAACCGAAGAGTACCGCGGCGGCAATGCCAATATGCACGCGGTGGAAGCTTTCTTGATTGTTTATGACGTCACTCACGACAAAAAATGGCTGGATCGCGCGATTCGCGTGGCTTCCGTGATTATCCACGACGTCGCCAGAAATAATCATTATCGCGTTAACGAACACTTCGATACCCAGTGGAATCCGCTGCCGGATTACAACAAAGATAACCCGGCGCATCGCTTCCGCGCGTTCGGAGGTACACCAGGCCACTGGATCGAATGGGGCCGTTTAATGCTGCACATCCATGCTGCCCTGGAAGCCCGTTGCGAACAACCACCAGCATGGCTGCTAGAAGATGCCAAAGGTCTGTTTAACGCCACCGTGCGCGATGCCTGGGCACCCGATGGCGCGGACGGGATTGTTTATACCGTTGACTGGGAAGGAAAACCGGTGGTCCGCGAACGTGTACGTTGGCCTATCGTCGAAGCAATGGGTACGGCCTACGCGCTCTACACCGTCACTGGCGATCGCCAGTATGAAACCTGGTATCAAACATGGTGGGAGTACTGCATTAAGTACCTGATGGACTATGAAAATGGTTCCTGGTGGCAGGAGCTGGATGCGGACAATAAGGTCACCACCAAAGTCTGGGACGGCAAACAGGATATTTATCACCTGCTGCATTGCCTGGTGATCCCGCGTATCCCGTTAGCGCCCGGCATGGCTCCAGCGGTTGCAGCGGGTCTGCTGGATATTAATGCGAAATAACTGATCTGAAAATAGGGTGCGGGTTTTCCCCTCTCCCTAACCCTCTCCCCAAAGGGGCGAGGGGACCGTCCGGTGCAGTTTTTGGGTTTGACATCAGCCTCACGGGAGGCTGTATGTCGTTAATTAAGGTGCCTTGTATGCAAATCACCAATATGCATTGCAGTGGACAGACCGTTTCACTTGCCGCGGGGGATTATCACGCGACCATTGTGACCGTCGGTGCTGGTCTGGCTGAATTAACCTTTCAGGGTTGTCATTTAGTCATCCCGCACAAACCCGAAGAGATGCCGCTGGCGCATCTGGGTAAAGTGCTTATTCCGTGGCCGAACCGGATCGCCAACGGCTGTTACCGCTATCAGGGGCAGGAATATCAGTTACCCATTAATGAACATAGTTCAAAAGCCGCTATTCACGGGCTGCTTGCCTGGCGAGACTGGCAAATTAGTGAATTAACCGCCACCAGCGTTACCCTGACAGCTTTTCTGCCGCCCAGTTACGGCTATCCGTTTATGCTGGCTTCACAAGTTGTTTATTCGCTCAACGCACACACGGGTCTTTCCGTTGAGATCGCAAGCCAGAATATCGGCACTGTCGCAGCGCCTTATGGCGTGGGTATTCATCCTTATTTAACCTGCAACTTAACATCTGTTGATGAATATCTGTTCCAGCTTCCGGCAAACCAGGTTTATGCCGTCGATGAGCACGCGAATCCGACAACGCTTCACCACGTTGATGAGCTGGATTTAAATTTCACGCAGGCGAAAAAAATAGCCGCGACAAAAATCGACCACACCTTTAAAACCGCTAATGATTTGTGGGAAATGACCATTACCCATCCACAGCAGGCGCTTTCGGTAAGCCTTTGTTCCGATCAACTCTGGGTGCAGGTTTATAGCGGTGAAAAATTACAGCGTCAGGGACTGGCAGTTGAACCTATGAGTTGCCCGCCTAACGCCTTTAATTCAGGTATCGACTTATTATTACTGGAATCAGGAAAACCGCACCGCCTGTTTTTTAATATTTACGGACAGAGAAAATAACTTGTATTGATTAGCAGTCAAAATCATTGAAGAACATTTCACTCGCTAAAGGCAACATTATGTATCTTCAATTTATTAAGTTAAAAACAGCTCAGCTTCTGTAAAGTTTTTATATATCAGTTTTATGAGAATCATTTTATATAAGCCTGTAATAACAGGAAGGCAACAATCTCGTTCTCAACTCTATGGAGATTAGTTATGGATACGCCACGTCCACAGTTATTAGATTTTCAATTTCATCAGAATAACGACAGTTTTACCCTACATTTTCAACAACGTCTTATTTTAACCCATAGCAAAGATAATCCTTGTTTATGGATTGGCTCAGGTATAGCGGATATCGATATGTTCCGCGGTAATTTCAGCATTAAAGATAAACTACAGGAGAAAATTGCGCTTACCGACGCCATCGTCAGCCAGTCACCGGATGGTTGGTTAATTCATTTCAGCCGTGGTTCTGACATTAGCGCCACGCTGAATATCTCTGCCGACGATCAGGGCCGTTTATTGCTGGAACTACAAAACGACAACCTTAACCACAACCGCATCTGGCTGCGCCTTGCCGCACAGCCGGAAGATCATATCTACGGCTGCGGTGAACAGTTTTCCTACTTTGATCTGCGCGGCAAACCGTTCCCACTGTGGACCAGTGAACAAGGCGTTGGTCGCAACAAACAAACCTATGTCACCTGGCAGGCCGACTGCAAAGAAAATGCGGGCGGCGACTATTACTGGACTTTCTTCCCGCAGCCTACGTTTGTCAGCACGCAGAAGTATTACTGCCATGTTGATAACAGTTGCTACATGAACTTCGACTTTAGTGCCCCGGAATACCATGAACTGGCGCTGTGGGAAGACAAAGCAACGCTGCGTTTTGAATGTGCTGACACATACATCTCCCTGTTAGAAAAATTAACCGCCCTGCTGGGACGCCAGCCAGAACTGCCCGACTGGATTTATGACGGGGTGACGCTCGGTATTCAGGGCGGCACTGAGGTGTGCCAGAAGAAACTGGACACCATGCGTAACGCGGGCGTGAAGGTCAACGGCATCTGGGCGCAGGACTGGTCCGGTATTCGTATGACCTCTTTTGGCAAACGCGTAATGTGGAACTGGAAGTGGAACAGCGAAAACTACCCGCAACTGGACTCATGCATTAAGCAGTGGAACCAGGAGGGCGTGCAGTTCCTGGCCTATATCAACCCGTATGTTGCCAGCGATAAAGACCTCTGCGAAGAAGCGGCAAAGCGCGGCTATCTGGCAAAAGATGCCGCCGGTGGCGATTATCTGGTGGAATTTGGCGAGTTCTACGGCGGCGTTGTCGATCTCACTAATCCTGAAGCCTACGCTTGGTTCAAGGAAGTGATCAAAAAGAACATGATTGAACTCGGCTGCGGCGGCTGGATGGCTGACTTCGGCGAGTATCTGCCCACCGACACTTACCTGCATAACGGCGTCAGCGCCGAAATTATGCATAACGCCTGGCCCGCGCTGTGGGCGAAGTGTAACTACGAAGCCCTTGAAGAAACGGGCAAGCTCGGCGAGATCCTTTTCTTTATGCGCGCCGGTTCTACCGGTAGCCAGAAATACTCCACCATGATGTGGGCGGGCGACCAGAACGTCGACTGGAGTCTCGACGATGGCCTGGCGTCGGTTGTCCCGGCGGCGCTGTCGCTGGCAATGACCGGACATGGCCTGCATCACAGCGACATTGGCGGTTACACCACCCTGTTTGAGATGAAGCGCAGCAAAGAGCTGTTGCTGCGCTGGTGCGATTTCAGCGCCTTCACGCCGATGATGCGCACCCACGAAGGTAACCGTCCTGGCGACAACTGGCAGTTTGACGGCGACGCAGAAACTATCGCCCATTTTGCCCGTATGACCTCCGTCTTCACCACCCTGAAACCTTACCTGAAAGAGGCTGTCGCGCTGAATGCGAAGTCCGGCCTGCCGGTTATGCGCCCGCTGTTCCTGCATTACGAAGACGATGCGCACACTTACACCCTGAAATATCAGTACCTGTTAGGTCGCGACATTCTGGTCGCTCCGGTGCATGAAGAAGGCCGTAGCGACTGGACGCTCTATCTGCCGGAGGATAACTGGGTCCACGCCTGGACGGGTGAAGCGTTCCGGGGCGGGGAAGTTACCGTTAATGCGCCCATCGGCAAGCCGCCGGTCTTTTATCGCGCCGATAGCGAATGGGCGGCACTGTTCGCGTCGTTAAAAAGCATCTAATCACATCCGCCCGTGGGGAAACTCATGGGCAAAGGGAGAACATCGATGAGTCACATCACAACGGAAGATCCAGCAACTTTACGCCTGCCCTTTAAAGAGAAACTCTCTTACGGTATTGGCGACCTGGCCTCTAACATCCTGCTAGATATCGGTACGCTTTATCTTTTGAAGTTTTATACCGACGTTCTGGGGCTGCCAGGCACCTATGGCGGCATTATCTTTTTGATTTCAAAATTCTTTACTGCGTTTACCGATATGGGTACCGGCATTATGTTGGATTCCCGACGCAAGATCGGTCCAAAAGGTAAGTTCCGTCCTTTTATTCTGTATGCGTCATTCCCGGTCACCTTACTGGCGATCGCCAACTTTGTCGGCACACCGTTTGATGTCACCGGTAAAACGGTGATGGCCACTATTCTGTTTATGCTTTACGGACTGTTTTTCAGCATGATGAACTGCTCCTACGGCGCAATGGTCCCGGCAATCACCAAAAACCCCAACGAACGCGCCTCACTGGCGGCATGGCGTCAGGGCGGCGCTACGCTGGGCCTGCTGCTGTGCACGGTGGGATTCGTGCCAGTTATGAATCTTATCGAAGGTAATCAGAAACTTGGCTATATCTTCGCCGCCACGCTGTTTTCACTGTTCGGCCTGCTGTTTATGTGGATCTGCTACTCAGGCGTGAAAGAGCGTTATGTCGAAACCCAACCAACCAATCCGGCGCAAAAGCCTGGCCTGTTGCAATCTTTCCGCGCAATTGCCGGTAACCGCCCACTGTTCATTCTGTGTATTGCCAACCTCTGCACCTTAGGGGCGTTTAACGTCAAGCTCGCCATTCAGGTCTATTACACCCAGTACGTACTTAACGATCCCATCCTGTTGTCGTATATGGGATTTTTCAGCATGGGCTGTATTTTCATCGGCGTGTTCCTGATGCCTGGCGCAGTCAGACGTTTTGGTAAGAAGAAGGTCTATATCGGCGGCCTGCTGATTTGGGTGCTGGGCGATCTGCTCAACTATTTCTTCGGCGGCGGCTCGGTCAGCTTTGTGGCGTTCTCCTGCCTGGCGTTCTTCGGCTCAGCGTTTGTTAACAGCCTGAACTGGGCGCTGGTTTCCGACACCGTCGAGTACGGCGAGTGGCGCACCGGCGTGCGTTCGGAAGGCACGGTCTACACCGGCTTCACCTTCTTTCGCAAAGTGTCTCAGGCGCTGGCTGGTTTCTTCCCCGGCTGGATGCTGACGCAAATTGGCTATGTGCCGAACGTCGCACAGGCTGACCACACCATTGAAGGGTTACGCCAGTTGATCTTCATCTACCCAAGCGCACTGGCGGTAGTCACCATTGTGGCGATGGGTTGCTTCTACAGCCTGAACGAGAAGATGTATGTCCGCATTGTGGAAGAGATAGAAGCCCGTAAACGCACGGCGTAATAATAATAAACGACGCCCTGCGGGGCGTTATAAGGAGTGATTATGTCTGACCATAATCCACTGACATTAAAACTGAATCTGCGGGAAAAAATCGCCTATGGTATGGGCGACGTCGGTTCGAATTTAATGCTCTGCATCGGTACTCTGTATCTCCTCAAATTTTATACCGATGAATTAGGGATGCCTGCTTACTATGGCGGGATTATCTTTCTGGTGGCGAAGTTTTTTACCGCGTTTACCGATATGCTCACCGGATTTTTACTCGACTCGCGGAAAAATATTGGGCCTAAAGGCAAATTTCGTCCCTTTATTTTATATGCAGCGGTTCCGGCGGCGTTAATTGCAACGCTCCAGTTTATCGCCACCACCTTTTGTTTGCCGGTTAAAACGACGATTGCCACCGCGCTGTTTATGATGTTTGGACTTTCATACAGTCTGATGAACTGCTCGTATGGTGCGATGATCCCGGCAATTACCAAAAACCCGAATGAGCGCGCGCAGCTCGCGGCTTACCGCCAGGGTGGTGCAACCATAGGGCTATTGATTTGTACCGTGGCGTTTATTCCGTTGCAGTCGCTTTTTTCTGACTCAACCGTCGGTTATGCCTGTGCGGCACTTATGTTCTCCATTGGCGGCTTTATTTTTATGATGCTGTGCTACAGAGGCGTCAAAGAGCATTATGTGGACACAACGCCAACCGGACATAAAGCCAGTATTCTCAAATCATTTTGCGCGATATTTCGGAATCCGCCATTGCTGGTTTTATGCATTGCTAACTTGTGTACCCTGGCGGCATTTAATATCAAACTGGCGATTCAGGTCTATTACACCCAGTATGTGCTGAATGATATTAATTTATTGTCGTGGATGGGATTCTTCAGTATGGGATGCATCCTCATCGGCGTATTACTGGTGCCATTAACTGTAAAATGTTTTGGTAAAAAACAGGTTTATCTGGCTGGCATGGTGCTGTGGGCGGTGGGTGATATACTGAATTATTTCTGGGGAAGTAACTCTTTCACTTTCGTCATGTTCTCTTGTGTCGCCTTTTTTGGCACGGCCTTTGTAAACAGCCTGAACTGGGCACTGGTACCAGATACCGTAGATTACGGTGAATGGAAAACCGGTATTCGTGCCGAAGGTTCTGTTTATACCGGTTATACCTTCTTTCGTAAAATTTCTGCCGCACTTGCTGGCTTCTTGCCAGGCATTATGCTGACGCAAATTGGTTATGTTCCCAACATCGCGCAAAGCGATGCGACATTACAGGGTTTGCGTCAGCTCATTTTTATCTGGCCTTGTGCACTGGCAATTATTGCTGCATTGACGATGGGATTCTTTTACACACTCAATGAAAAACGGTTTGCATTGATTATTGAGGAAATCAACCAACGCAAAAATAAAGAGATGGCGACAGAAGAAAAAACGGCTTCCGTAACGTTATAAATGTCAATAGCCGCTATTTCCATCCTGGTGGGTGGCGGCCTCCCTACGTTTAAAAAATGGACTTATTATGAAAAAGATTAATGCAATAATTTTATTATCTTCTCTGACCTCTGCCTCGGTATTTGCTGGCGCATACGTCGAAAACAGGGAGGCATATAATCTTGCCTCCGATCAGGGCGAGGTTATGCTACGTGTGGGTTATAACTTCGATATGGGCGCGGGTATTATGTTAACCAATACCTACAACTTTCAGCGAGAAGATGAACTAAAACATGGATATAACGAAATTGAAGGCTGGTATCCGTTATTTAAACCAACCGATAAATTAACCATCCAGCCCGGTGGCTTAATTAATGATAAGAGTATCGGTTCGGGTGGTGCAGTGTATCTGGACGTCAACTATAAATTTGTACCATGGTTTAATCTGACAGTACGAAATCGCTATAACCATAATAACTATAGTTCAACAGATTTGAGCGGGGAACTGGATAATAATGACACCTATGAAATTGGCACCTACTGGAATTTTAAAATCACCGATAAATTTTCCTATACATTTGAGCCACATTACTTCATGCGAGTGAATGACTTTAATAGTAGCAACGGGAAAGATCATCATTGGGAAATCACTAACACCTTCCGTTACCGTATTAATGAACACTGGCTCCCTTATTTCGAATTGCGCTGGTTAGACCGCAACGTCGAACCGTACCACCGCGAGCAAAACCAGATCCGTATCGGGACGAAGTATTTCTTCTGATGTGAAACTGCCGGATGCGGCGTAAACGCCTTATCCGGCCTACGGTTGATACGGTTTTCATTGGCCGGATTAAGCACATCCGGCCATTAATTAAGCTTCAGCCGCCAGCATCTCTTTCTTACGTTGGCTAATACGCTTAACCAGCATTACGGAAACCACCGCACCACTGAATGCGAAGCAGGCCATAATGCCAAACACGATTTTGTAGCCAATAATCCCCGGATTTAAATCCAGAATGTAGCCATACAGACTGAAGCAGAACATCGCCGGAGCGTAACCAATAAAGCTACCCAACGCCATCGCCGCACCTGTTTTATTTTCAGCAATTTTTGCTTCGCCGATAGGTGCAAAAAATACGGCTCGCTGTGTAAAGACTATCGCGCCAAAGCCCAGCGTACATGCCATCCCTAAATAGACCGGCATACTTTCGTGCGGCAGCATAATCAACAGTACGAGCGCAGCGGTACTAATGATAAAGGTGTAGCATAGATATTTACTTGGCGATTTCAGGATCTTATCTGAAATCATGCCACCAATCGGTCCACCAATCATTTTCAGACAGTATTGGTTAATGATGCCGTAAGCCCCCACCAGCGCAACGGGCAATAGATAGATGTTTTTCAGGAATGGAATGAAGAATGTCAGGCCACAGTAAACCGCGTAAACGAAGAAGACGTTAAAAGCGATAAGCCAGATAGTTTTGTCTTTCAGCACCGAGGTCATACTGGTGTTTTTCGATGCTCCGTCTTCTTTTTTCACCTCAACGGACGGTGCCTCTTCTTTGTCATTCAGAACAAAGAAAATGATAATGCCTACGGCAATCACAATAAGGGAATAGAACCAGATGCCTGCTTTAAAACCCAATAAGCCACTGCCAAACCAGGTAAATACTGCCAACGCAGAAAATGCCACCACGGTATCGACAATGCCACGCCCTGTTTCGAAGAAGCCAAACAACCGACCTTGTTGTTCGCTATTGCCCAATCGACTTACCGACTTGAGCAAGACCGGCCAGTTCATCATGTCGCAAGTAACGCCAAATAGCGCCCAGACAAAGAGGATGCCCCAATACCCCGGCATTGTCGTCAAATAAACACCCAGTAATCCTGTCGCAATGAGTGAGAATGACATGGTGTATCTGCGCGGTAGTTTATCGGCAAAATAAATAGACAGAAAAAAACCCACTGTCGTGACAAATGAGTTTACCGACATAGCATTACCAATTTGACCATTGGTCAAATGGAAATATTCCTGCATCGGGATATAAAACGCATCTTTCAGCGACGGTAATTTATAAATTGTACCGCCACACAATGTTAATAGACTAAATAACGCCCATTTCTTTTTCGTGAGCATAACATCCCCTAAGCGATTTTTAAAATCACTGTTTTATAGGCAATAAGATACCGACCATTCATATGGAATGGTTTTATTAACTGCGTATGAGTTAAAACTTATTAGTGGTTCAGAAGATGGTTTGCCTCTTGTTTGATTTGTTGTAGTACGTTACGCACATGATTTATCTGATTAATTGCATCTTCTTTTTCTTTACGTAACCGCGCATCCAGTAAATGATTTTCTGGCAATGGTGTTTCACTCATCTGGCGATAAGGGATCCACGGATTATCATCTTCGTCTTCAAAGCGGAACGCCGGCGCATAGTAATCAACCTCTTCTTCCAGGCCATATGCCGTCACCTGCGGCTCATCATCACCCAGGCAGATAAGGTGCGTTAATAACGCTTTGAACGGCATATCACCCTGACCTGAAATACAGGCTTTATGACCCAGGCCACCCTGTTCTTTAACGATCAAGGCATCTTTGATATGGACCTGGGTAATATGCGGTGCCATCGTTTTTAAGGCGTCGATGGGATGCTCATTTGCATTGATCATGTTCGCAAAATCAAACAGTAAGGAAAGAGACTCCATCTCACTTTCTTTGACCAGCGACACCAGCTCATGACTTTTTAAATCTTCATGCTGCTCGATCGTAAAAGTCAGGCCGCTGTCCTGATACGTTTCCCGTACATAGGCAATGTCGTTAGCGATAATCGATAATACGTCGCGCAAATTACCTTCATAACGTGGATAAAAACGTACGGACGATGCCCCAGTTTTCAACGCGATGGCGACGGCTTCGTCAATAGATGCCTTATCTGAGGCGCTGGTTTCAATATGAATATCAAGGTTCAGACGGCGGGCTTTATCTCCAAAGGCAGAGAGTTCTTTATCGTCCATATTACCAAGAGAAAAACGCTCGCCATCCAGAACATGGATTTTGACGCCACGTAGATTATTTTCACTTGCGATATCAAGTAAATCAGCAGGCAACCCTCTTTCCAGCCGCATATTTAAATGAAAGGCATAAGCATGTAAATAAAGAGGAAGAGTGTCGACACGTTGTAGAATCTTTCTTGCGTTATTTATTGTCACCATAAAACACCTACAGATTAATGATGAGGTCTACGGCCTCAAATCGCCAATATTCAATATCTATCTGGACAATATTGCCTTGCTGGTCGGCGCGATGCTTTTCAATTAAGATCGCTGGCATACCCGCAGAACCGCCAAGATACTTGCTGATATCGCCCGGCATTCTGACGGGTTTGAAAATCAATTTTTTTACTACCGTCTCTTTTTGGTAGCACTTTTCCCAGACTGCAGAAAATGAGTGGTTTTCAAGTTGTTCAATAAAACCCGGAGCAACTTCAGGATTAATATATGTTTCGTGATAGAAAACTTTATGTCCTTCCAGCGCCCCCCAGCCGGTGATGCGATAGAGTTCAGTTGATGGTGTCACTGCAATCAGTGGCGCGAGCGTCTCGGGAATATCGCTGGTACGGTTTTTCTCGGTAAACCCCCAGGAAGGCTCTCGTCCTTGCTCAATTGCGGCCCGCTGAAAGCTCGCTGACAGCTCCGGACTGTAATTAAATCGCGGCTGGGTCACGAACCACCCCTTACGATCCTTACGGAAGATTTTGGATTCTGCCTCGAGGTTCAACAACGCCTGGCGCAGCGTCATACGTTTAATGCCCAGCAGTTCTCCCAGCTCTCTTTCTGAAGGGAGTTTTCCACCCGGCGTGGTGATGCCATCTTTCAACCACCGATCCAGTTTCTCTTTTGCATTTTCTACGGTGGATTGATTCTCCGCCATTGTTTAATCCTTTTGGTTTAAACCAGATGAAGCATCTTACGCTTACGCCAAAAAAGAAAGCAATTAACGGCGTATGACTTTGCAGATAATTGTGACAAAGCTCTCTATTGACGTAATCCCAGACTTATAAGGGAGATACTCGCATTGGTGTGCGCTCACGACAGGTAAAAAAAAACCTGCCAGCGATGGCAGGTTTTTTATAACTAAAAAACGAAATTAATCGTCTTTCGGTGCGCGGTTGGCGCGACGACGATCGTTTTCAGTCAGGTGACGTTTACGAATACGGATAGAGGTCGGAGTCACTTCTACCAGTTCGTCATCATCGATGAACTCCAGAGCTTGTTCCAGAGTCATGCGGATAGGCGGAACCAGAACAACGGCTTCGTCAGTACCGGAAGCACGCATGTTGGTCAGTTTCTTACCAGTCAGGCAGTTTACCGTCAGGTCGTTAGAGCGGCTGTGAATACCGATAATCTGACCTTCGTAAACTTCTGCACCGTGACCGAGGAACAGCTTACCGCGATCCTGCAGACCGAACAGCGCGAACGCGACCGCTTTACCCTGACCGTTAGAGATCAGTACGCCGTTCTGACGCTGACCCACTTCACCCGGACGTACGTCGTCGTAGTGGCTGAAGGTGGAGTACAGCAGACCAGTACCGGAAGTCATGGTCATGAACTCAGAACGGAAGCCAATCAGACCACGGCTTGGGATCACGTAGTCGAGACGTACGCGGCCTTTACCGTCTGGATTCATGTTTTTCAGGTCGCCTTTACGTTCGCCCAGCGCCTGCATTACAGAACCCTGATGCTGTTCTTCAACGTCCAGAGTCACGTTTTCATACGGCTCTTGTTTACGACCGTCGATTTCACGGAAGATAACTTTCGGACGGGATACCGCCAGTTCGAAACCTTCACGACGCATGTTTTCGATCAGAACAGACAGGTGCAGTTCGCCACGACCAGAAACGCGGAACGCATCGGCGTCTTCGGTTTCTTCTACGCGCAGCGCAACGTTGTGTACCAGTTCTTTGTTCAGACGATCCAGGATCTGACGAGACGTTACGAACTTACCTTCTTTACCGCAGAACGGCGAGGTGTTAACGCAGAAGAACATAGAAACGGTCGGCTCATCAACGGAGAGTGCCGGCAGCGCTTCAACGTTTTGCGTGTCGCAAACGGTGTCAGAAATGTTCAGTTCGCCAAGGCCCGTGATCGCAACGATATCGCCAGCTTCCGCCAGATCGGTTTCGATACGTTCCAGACCGAGGTGGCCCAGCACTTTACCGACTTTCGCGTTGCGGGTTTTGCCTTCGCTATCGATGATAGTGACCTGCTGGTTCGGCTTCACTTTACCGCGCTTGATGCGGCCAATGCCGATAACGCCAACATAGCTGTTGTAATCGAGCTGAGAAATCTGCATCTGGAACGGACCGTCAAGGTCAACGTCCGGCGCAGGAACGTGATCAACAATCGCCTGATACAGCGGGGTCATGTCTTCCGCCATATCTTCGTGGTCCAGACCCGCGATACCGTTCAGCGCAGAAGCGTAAACGATCGGGAAGTCCAGCTGCTCGTCGGTCGCGTCGAGGTTAACGAACAGATCGAATACCTGATCCACAACCCAATCAGGACGCGCGCCAGGGCGGTCAACTTTGTTGATAACAACAATCGGCTTCAGGCCGTAAGCAAACGCTTTTTTGGTTACGAAGCGCGTTTGCGGCATCGGGCCGTCAAATGCGTCAACCACCAGCAGCACTGAGTCTACCATGGACATTACACGTTCAACTTCACCACCGAAGTCGGCGTGCCCCGGGGTATCAACGATGTTGATACGGTAATCATTCCATTTGATAGCGGTGTTTTTCGCGAGGATGGTAATCCCACGCTCTTTCTCCAAATCGTTGGAGTCCATCACGCGCTCTTGGGTTTCGGCACGAGAGTCGAACGTACCGGATTGTTGGAGCAGCTTGTCTACCAGGGTGGTTTTACCATGGTCTACGTGCGCGATGATGGCGATATTACGCAATTTTTCGATCACAACTTTGCCTCAGGCATTAGAAATAGCGCGTTATTGTACACGGATTAATCGCACTACAAAACAGGATCACAAACATCCTCCGCAAACAAGTATTGCAGAGTCCCTTTGTGATCGCTTTCACGGAGCATAAAAAGGGTTATCCAAAGGTCATTGCACCAACATGGTGCTTAATGTTTCCATTGAAGCACTATATTGGTGCAACATTCACATCGTGGTGCAGCCCTTTTGCACGATGGTGCGCATGATAACGCCTTTTAGGGGCAATTTAAAAGTTGGCACAGATTTCGCTTTATCTTTTTTACGGCGACACGGCCAAAATAATTGCAGATTTCGTTACCACGACGACCATGACCAATCCAGGAGAGTTAAAGTATGTCCGCTGAACACGTACTGACGATGCTGAACGAGCACGAAGTGAAGTTTGTTGATTTGCGCTTCACCGATACTAAAGGTAAAGAACAGCACGTCACTATCCCTGCTCATCAGGTGAATGCTGAATTCTTCGAAGAAGGCAAAATGTTTGACGGCTCCTCGATTGGCGGCTGGAAAGGCATTAACGAGTCCGACATGGTGCTGATGCCAGACGCATCCACCGCAGTGATTGACCCGTTCTTCGCCGACTCCACCCTGATTATCCGTTGCGACATCCTTGAACCTGGCACCCTGCAAGGCTATGACCGTGACCCGCGCTCCATTGCGAAGCGCGCCGAAGATTACCTGCGTTCCACTGGCATTGCCGACACCGTACTGTTCGGGCCAGAACCTGAATTCTTCCTGTTCGATGACATCCGTTTCGGATCATCTATCTCCGGTTCTCACGTTGCTATCGACGATATCGAAGGCGCATGGAACTCCTCCACCCAATATGAAGGTGGTAACAAAGGTCACCGTCCGGCAGTGAAAGGCGGTTACTTCCCGGTTCCGCCGGTAGACTCTGCTCAGGATATTCGTTCTGAAATGTGTCTGGTGATGGAACAGATGGGCCTGGTGGTTGAAGCCCATCACCACGAAGTAGCGACTGCTGGTCAGAACGAAGTGGCTACCCGCTTCAATACCATGACCAAAAAAGCTGACGAAATTCAGATCTACAAATATGTTGTGCACAACGTAGCGCACCGCTTCGGTAAAACCGCGACCTTTATGCCAAAACCGATGTTCGGTGATAACGGCTCCGGTATGCACTGCCACATGTCTCTGTCTAAAAACGGCGTTAACCTGTTCGCAGGCGACAAATACGCAGGTCTGTCTGAGCAGGCGCTGTACTACATTGGCGGCGTAATCAAACACGCTAAAGCGATTAACGCCCTGGCAAACCCGACCACCAACTCTTATAAGCGTCTGGTCCCGGGCTATGAAGCACCGGTAATGCTGGCTTACTCTGCGCGTAACCGTTCTGCGTCTATCCGTATTCCGGTGGTTTCTTCTCCGAAAGCACGTCGTATCGAAGTACGTTTCCCGGATCCGGCAGCTAACCCGTACCTGTGCTTTGCTGCCCTGCTGATGGCCGGTCTTGATGGTATCAAGAACAAGATCCATCCGGGCGAAGCCATGGACAAAAACCTGTATGACCTGCCGCCAGAAGAAGCGAAAGAGATCCCACAGGTTGCAGGCTCTCTGGAAGAAGCACTGAACGAACTGGATCTGGACCGCGAGTTCCTGAAAGCCGGTGGCGTGTTCACTGACGAAGCAATTGATGCGTACATCGCTCTGCGTCGCGAAGAAGATGACCGCGTGCGTATGACTCCGCATCCGGTAGAGTTTGAGCTGTACTACAGCGTCTAATAGTTGAAGTTGTACTACCCGGCGCAACAACGCCGGGATTTAGTTGCCGTGGAAACTTTCAGCCCATCTCTGCATGGGCTTTTTTCTCCGTCAATTCTCTGATGCTTCGCGCTTTTTATCCGTAAAAAGCTATAATGCACTAAAATGGTGCAACCTGTTCAGGAGACTGCTTTATGGCAACAGGCACGCAGCCCGATGCTGGGCAGATCCTCAACTCGCTGATTAACAGTATTTTGTTAATCGATGACAACCTGGCGATCCATTACGCCAACCCCGCCGCGCAACAACTGCTCGCCCAAAGCTCCCGCAAATTGTTTGGTACACCGTTACCGGAACTGTTGAGCTACTTCTCATTAAATATCGAGCTGATGCAAGAAAGTCTGGAGGCGGGGCAAGGTTTTACCGATAACGAAGTGACGCTGGTCATCGACGGGCGCTCGCATATCCTTTCTGTGACGGCCCAGCGTATGCCGGACGGCATGATCCTGCTGGAGATGGCTCCGATGGATAACCAGCGCCGCTTAAGTCAGGAACAGCTACAGCACGCCCAGCAGGTTGCTGCCCGTGATTTAGTGCGCGGCCTGGCACATGAGATTAAAAATCCGCTTGGCGGTTTACGTGGCGCGGCGCAGCTGCTCAGCAAAGCGTTACCTGACCCATCACTACTCGAATATACCAAAGTGATTATCGAACAGGCGGACCGGCTGCGAAATCTGGTCGACCGTCTGTTGGGGCCGCAGCTGCCCGGTACGCGCGTTACCGAAAGTATTCACAAAGTGGCTGAACGCGTGGTAACGCTGGTGTCGATGGAACTGCCGGACAACGTGCGGTTGATTCGTGATTACGATCCCAGCCTGCCGGAACTGGCGCACGACCCGGATCAAATTGAACAGGTCTTGCTGAATATTGTGCGCAATGCGCTACAGGCGCTGGGGCCGGAAGGCGGTGAAATCATTCTGCGTACCCGCACCGCGTTTCAACTGACCTTACACGGCGAGCGCTACCGGCTGGCGGCGCGGATTGATGTGGAAGATAACGGGCCGGGCATTCCGCCTCATTTGCAGGATACGCTGTTTTACCCGATGGTCAGCGGCCGCGAAGGTGGCACCGGGCTTGGCTTATCCATCGCTCGTAATTTGATTGATCAGCATTCAGGCAAAATTGAATTTACCAGTTGGCCAGGGCATACCGAGTTCTCGGTTTACCTGCCTATCAGGAAATAAAGGTGACGTTTATGCAACGAGGGATAGTCTGGGTAGTCGATGACGATAGTTCCATCCGTTGGGTGCTTGAACGTGCGCTCGCTGGAGCGGGTTTAACCTGTACGACATTTGAGAACGGCGCGGAAGTACTGGAGGCGCTGGCGAGCAAAACGCCGGATGTGCTGCTTTCAGATATTCGTATGCCGGGAATGGACGGGCTGGCGCTGCTCAAGCAGATTAAACAGCGCCATCCAATGCTTCCGGTCATCATTATGACCGCACATTCCGATCTGGATGCTGCCGTCAGCGCCTATCAACAAGGGGCGTTTGATTATCTGCCCAAACCGTTTGATATCGACGAAGCAGTGGCGCTGGTTGAGCGCGCTATCAGTCATTACCAGGAACAGCAGCAGCCGCGTAATATTCAGCTTAACGGCCCAACGACCGATATCATCGGCGAAGCGCCAGCCATGCAGGACGTGTTCCGTATTATCGGTCGGCTTTCGCGTTCTTCTATTAGCGTGCTGATTAACGGCGAATCCGGCACCGGTAAAGAACTGGTCGCTCATGCCCTGCATCGCCACAGTCCGCGCGCCAAAGCGCCGTTTATCGCGCTGAATATGGCAGCTATCCCAAAAGATTTGATCGAATCAGAACTGTTTGGCCACGAGAAAGGCGCGTTTACTGGCGCGAATACCATTCGTCAGGGGCGTTTTGAACAGGCCGATGGCGGTACATTATTCCTCGACGAAATTGGTGATATGCCGCTGGATGTGCAGACGCGTTTGCTGCGCGTGCTGGCAGACGGTCAGTTTTACCGCGTTGGCGGCTATGCGCCGGTGAAAGTGGATGTGCGGATTATCGCTGCCACTCACCAGAATCTCGAACAGCGAGTGCAGGAAGGTAAGTTCCGTGAGGATCTGTTCCACCGCCTGAACGTTATCCGCGTTCATCTGCCGCCGCTGCGCGAACGTCGGGAAGATATTCCCCGTCTGGCGCGCCATTTTTTACAGGTTGCCGCGCGCGAACTGGGCGTAGAAGCGAAGTTACTGCATCCGGAAACCGAAGCTGCTCTGACGCGTCTGGCGTGGCCAGGCAACGTGCGCCAGCTGGAAAACACCTGCCGCTGGCTAACGGTGATGGCCGCCGGGCAGGAAGTGTTGATTCAGGATTTGCCCGGCGAACTGTTTGAATCAACGGTTGCGGAGAGTACTTCGCAAATGCAACCGGACAGCTGGGCGACGCTTCTTGCGCAGTGGGCAGACAGAGCGCTGCGTTCCGGTCATCAAAATCTGCTTTCCGAAGCGCAGCCAGAGCTGGAGCGGACGTTACTGACGACCGCGTTGCGACATACGCAGGGGCATAAACAGGAAGCGGCGCGGCTACTCGGCTGGGGCCGCAACACCCTGACGCGTAAGTTAAAAGAGCTGGGGATGGAGTGATTCACAGCTTGTGTGTAAAGATTGATTATTGAGCGCAAATTGCTGGTATTTTACGCTTTACTGTTCCGATAAGTTCAGTATGATCTTGCCCGGAAAACGGGGAGAGTCATTATGCTGGAATCAATAATTAATCTGGTATCGAGTGGCGCAGTTGACAGCCACACACCGCAAACTGCCGTTGCTGCCGTGCTGTGTGCCGCAATGATTGGGCTGTTTAGTTGAGTTTCAGATTGCTGATGAAGTGCTCTTTGTTCATGCCGGATGCGGCGTGAACGCCTTATCCGGCCTACAAAAGCAATATTTTCAACAGGTTTTGTAGGCCTGATAAGCGTAGCGCATCAGGCAATCTTGTTCTCAGCACATTGATGGCGCTTTCGTTTTCTACTTTGTAAACGAAGCGCCATTCACTATTTAAATCACCCGTGAGAACTGCTGCATCCGCGCTTTCTGGCGCAGATAGGTATCAAAGCACATGCAAATGTTGCGGATCAGCAAGCGACCTTTCGCCGTCACCTGTATTCCCTTCTCATCCACATCCACCAGCCCATCTTTTGCTAACGGGGCGAGCAGCTTGAGATCTTCCGCAAAGTAATCAGCGAAGTGCAAATCCCACTGTTTCTCAATAGGGGCGTAATCCAGACGGAAGTTGCAGATGAGCGACTTAATCACATCGCGGCGAATACAGTCATCACGCGTTAGCGCAATACCACGCCACAGCGCATTGCCTTGTTCATCCACTTGCTGATAGTACTGCTTCAACTCTTTCTGGTTCTGCGCGTAGCAGTCGCCAATCATGCTGATGGCGGAAACGCCCATCCCCAGCAGATCGGTATCGCCCTGAGTGGTGTAGCCCTGGAAGTTACGATGCAGCACGCCTTCACGCTGGGCCACCGCCAGCTCGTCATCCGGACGGGCAAAGTGATCCATACCGATAAACTGATAGCCCGATTGCGTCAGGAAGGCGATGGTTTCCTGCAGGATATCGAGTTTTTGCTGTGGACTCGGCAGGTCAGCATCTTTGATTTTGCGCTGAGCAGCAAAAATGGTCGGCAGATGCGCGTAGTTAAAGACACTCAGACGATCGGGGTTCAGCTCCGCCACACGTTTCAGGGTAAAGGCGAAACTCTCCGGCGTCTGTTTCGGCAGGCCGTAAATCAGGTCGATGTTGGTGGAGGTAAAACCAATCTCACGCGCATGGTTAAGCAGTGCAAAGATGAACTCTTCATCCTGCTCGCGGTTAACCAGACGTTGCACTTCTTTGTTGAAGTCCTGCACGCCCATGCTCAGGCGATTAAAGCCTTCGGCGCGTAAATGATCGAGTACATCCAGTTCGATTTCCCGCGGATCGACTTCGATCGAAATCTCCGCATCGGCATTGAACTGGAAGTTTTCGCGCAGCAGCTTCATCAGGCGGCTGATTTGCGCTTTATTCAGATACGTCGGCGTTCCGCCGCCCCAGTGCAATTGGCTGACGTGACGCCCGGCGAACAGCGGTGCACGATGGACGATTTCTTGCTCCAGCGCGTCCAGATACTGATCGGCCTTGTGCTGCTGGCGAGTAACAATCTTATTGCAACCGCAGAAGTAACAAAGCTTATGGCAGAACGGGATATGTACGTAGAGAGATAATGGACGCTCAGGATAGCGCGCCACGGCTTGTAAAAACGCCTGTTCGCCGAAGTCTTCTGAAAACTCCAGCGCGGTCGGGTACGAGGTGTATCGTGGCCCGGAATAGTTATATTTCTGGATCAGGGCCAGATCCCAGTCGATTTGCTGTACAGACATGCTCACTCCTTCCGATGGCGTCTCTGGCGGCTACGGCGTACCGGCGGATGCCCGTTTCGGGTCATCAGCCGGTTGCGCAGCCACTTTTGTCGCCGCGACAACCGCTGTAGTTTAACGAATAACCACACCAGATAACATATAACCGGAAGGGTTATCAGCAGAACGGGAAGGCCCACGGCGGCAATCCGTTAGTTGCCCCGCAGCAGACGCATCATGTCTTCTTGCTTCTCGTCTTCTTCCTCTTCTTCGTCATCGTCATAAGAGAGGCCGAGTTTCTGCATCAACTCATCAATACGATCCAGTTTAGCATCCACCCAGGATTGCTCTTCGGCACTCAGGGTTTCGCCTGCTTCCAGACGTTCCAGCAGCGCATCCAGACGCTCATCCGTTTCCAGTAATTCCAACTCCGCCTGCGGTGAAAGCATAGGTTTCTCACTCTTCGGTTTGTGCTGTTTGGTGACTTTTTCAGTCACGCCCAATGGAATAGGGGTTTTACTGCCAATACGTGGATCTTTTGGTGCGTTCTGGCCTTTGCTGCCTGACGTGGTGTTTCCGCCCGCTGCGCGGCTGCCCGGCGCATGACCACGACGTTTTTTCTGACGCTTGCGATCACGAGCTTCCTGATCCAGCTCCTCGCGTGTTTTTCGACGCGCTTTTGCATGACCTTTGCTGCGTGAGTTTGAAGATGATGGTTTCATAATGGTTCGTCTTTTAGCCGTTTTATTCAGTATAGATTTGCGGCGGAATCTAACAGAAAGCAAGCAAAGAAAAAAGGCGACAGATTACTCTGTCGCCTTTTTTCCTGACTCATAACCCTTAACGGGTCTTACAATCCTTGCAGGCCGCCAACACACCCTGTTTTTCCTTTAGCCGGAACAATCCGTGTTGATTCCATTTCCGTTTAATTACGTCTCCGGACGTTTGTCTTCCTGACAATCCTCTGTCTTCGCCTCCTGGCGCTCCTGACCCTCATCCTGAGTCATTGTTCCTGTTAGCGTCCTCGCTCTATGGGTGCTACTTTACGCCTTTGCTTTAAACAAACAATCAACCGCCATCAGTATTTGCACATTTTCAGAGTTTTATATAAAAGCAATTCACTGATTTATATAGCTTATTTGACATGCATCGCAGAATTTTCTCTGCTATTTCGCATAAAGACTATCGGCAATGTCTCACAAAGCGTATGGCTTTTACTTACAACGCTCACGCCGAAAAATCCGCCTTTTATTATGGTTCAGGTATAATCGCCACAAAGCTTTGACTGACGGAGACGACCGCTTTGACTAATTTGAATTATCAACAGACGCATTTTGTGATGAGTGCGCCTGATATTCGCCACCTACCTTCCGATACCGGAATTGAAGTGGCTTTTGCAGGCCGTTCCAACGCAGGTAAATCCAGCGCGCTGAACACGCTGACTAACCAGAAAAGCCTGGCTCGTACCTCAAAAACCCCAGGGCGCACCCAGCTTATCAACCTGTTTGAAGTGGCTGACGGCAAGCGTCTGGTTGACTTGCCTGGGTACGGTTATGCGGAAGTCCCGGAAGAGATGAAGCGCAAATGGCAGCGTGCGCTCGGCGAATACCTCGAAAAACGTCAGAGCCTGCAAGGTCTGGTGGTGCTAATGGATATTCGCCATCCGCTGAAAGATTTGGATCAGCAGATGATTGAGTGGGCGGTAGACAGCAATATCGCCGTTCTGGTGCTGCTGACCAAAGCGGACAAACTGGCAAGCGGCGCACGTAAAGCGCAATTGAATATGGTGCGTGAAGCTGTACTGGCGTTTAACGGTGATGTGCAGGTTGAAACGTTTTCTTCGTTGAAGAAACAAGGCGTGGACAAGCTGCGGCAGAAACTGGATACCTGGTTTAGCGAGATGCAGCCTGTAGAAGAAACGCAGGACGGCGAATAATTTTCTTGCCTTAATGCTTGTGCCGGATGTGGCGTATCCGGCCCGTAAATTCAATAGATTACAATTCTACCGTTGGCCTGATAAACATAGCGCATCAGGCATTACGGATCTTTTCTTTCGCCCAATAAAAAACGCCCCAGTCATTACTGACTGGGGCGGCTAAAATATTCAGCCAAATCCGATTACGTGAAGTAAAAGGTCTGAAAGATAGAACATCTTACCTCTGTACCCTACGCGACTAACTTTACTCTTTTTTGTTCAGTTCAGAAAGCACTTTTTGTAATTTTTTTTCAGTTGTTGCATAGGAATTTCTAATAGCCATCACAAAACGTGACAGCTTATGTTGCTTACTTACGAAAAAAGGGCATGTTCAGGCGAATCTTAGTGCGCCTGATCCCAGTTTTCGCCACTCCCCACTTCCACCAGCAACGGCACATCCAGACGGGTACAGTTTTCCATCAGTTGATGAATCTGCTTCGCGACGGCATCAACATCATCTTTATGAACTTCAAATACCAGTTCATCGTGTACCTGCATGATCATACGTACACGCGGTTGCTCAGCCTGTAACCACGCATCAACGGCAATCATCGCCCGTTTGATAATGTCGGCGGCGGTTCCCTGCATTGGCGCGTTAATGGCTGCACGTTCAGCCGCTGCACGACGAGCACCATTGCTGGATTTGATATCCGGCAGATACAGACGGCGTCCGTCCAGCGTTTCAACGTAGCCCTGCTCTTTCGCCTGAGCACGGGTGCGTTCCATATACTCCAGCACGCCAGGGTAGCGTTCGAAGTAAAGGTCCATGTACTTCTGCGCTTCTTTACGTGGAATGTTCAATTGCCGCGCCAGACCGAAAGCACTCATGCCATAAATCAGACCAAAGTTGATCGCTTTCGCGCTACGGCGTTGCTCGCTGGTGACGGTTTCCAGTGGCAAACCAAACACTTCTGCCGCCGTTGCCCGGTGGATATCTTTTCCTTCCGCGAATGCGGTCAGCAAGCCTTTGTCACGCGAAAGATGCGCCATAATGCGCAGTTCAATCTGCGAGTAGTCCGCTGAGACAATCACATAATCCTCTGGCGCAATAAACGCCTGGCGGATACGACGACCTTCTTCGTTACGCACCGGAATGTTTTGCAGGTTAGGATCGGTTGACGATAAACGTCCCGTTGCAGTTACTGCCTGGTGATAAGAGGTATGCACACGCCCGGTTTTCGGGTTGATCATCAGCGGCAGCTTGTCGGTGTAGGTCGATTTCAGCTTCGCCAGACCACGATACTCCAGAATCACTTTTGGCAACGGATAGTCCAGCGCCAGTTCTTCCAGTACCTCTTCCGACGTTGACGGCGCGCCACCCGGCGTTTTCTTCAGCGGTTTAATGCCCTGTTTTTCAAAGAGAATGGTTTGTAACTGCTTGGTGGAAGAAAGGTTAAATTCCTCACCTGCAATTTCATGCGCTTTCTTTTCCAGCTCAGCCAGACGAAGGGTGAGCTCTTCAGAATGATTGTGCAGCACTTTCGGATCGATCTTCACACCGTTACGTTCAATGCGTGAAAGCACCGGCACCAGCGGCATTTCGATATTCTCGAAGACGTTCAACGGCCCTTTGTGTTTTTGCAGATCCGGCCACATTTTCAGATGCAACTGCAAGGTGACATCTGCATCTTCGGCGGCGTAACGTCCGGCTTCTTCGAGGGCAATCTGGTTAAAGGTCAGTTGATTTTTGCCTTTACCAGCAATCTCTTCAAAAGTGATGGTTTTGTGCTTCAACCAACGTTCCGCGAGGCTGTCCATATCGTGACGCCCGGCAACGCTATTGAGAATGTAGGACTCCAGCATGGTATCAAACGCAATCCCACGCAGTTCAATGCCGTAGTTCGCCAGAATACCGCGATCGTATTTCAGGTTTTGCCCGACCTTCAGCGCCTTTTCATCTTCCAGCAGCGGTTTTAGCAACTCGAGTGCACGCTCGCGAGAGATTTGATCGGGCGCATCAAGATAATCATGAGCAACCGGAATATATGCCGCTACGCCTGGTTCGATAGCAAAAGAAAGCCCGACCAGGTTAGCAGAGATGTTATCAAGGCTGTCGGTTTCGGTATCAAATGCAAATACCGGCGCTTTTTCCAGCTTCGCAATCCACGCTTTCAGTGTTTCTTCATCAAGGATGGTGACGTAGTTGTCATAAGAAATCACCGTTGCCGTCACTTCTGGTGCTTCGTCTGCAACACTGGTTTCCTGTGGCTTCGCGGCTGGTTTTGCCCCTTTTGCCTGTAACCATTTGCCCGCTTCGACATCAGCAGTCCAGCGTTTGAACTCATACTTTTTGAACAGCCCCAACAACTCTTCCGCTGCCGGTTGCTGCACTTCCAGTTGTTCACAGGTCAGCTCCAGTTCAACGTCGGTTTTAATCGTCGCCAGCTGGTATGAGAGATAAGCAACTTCTTTGTTTTGCTCGAGCTTCGCTGCCATTGTTTTCGCGCCACGGAAGCTCAACCCAGCAATTTTTTCTGGCTCGGCATACAGCGTATCCAGTCCGCCAAGACCTTGCAGCAATGCCTGCGCGGTTTTTTCACCGACGCCCGGTACGCCAGGAATGTTATCAGAGGAGTCACCCATCAGCGCCAGGAAATCGATGATCAGTTCTGGCGGCACGCCGTACTTATTCACCACCTCTTCCGGTCCGAGGATGGTATTCGTCATGGTATTGATAAGCGTAATATTTGGCGTCACCAGCTGCGCCATATCTTTATCGCCAGTGCTGATCAGCACCGGACGCCCGGCTTTTTCGGCTTCGCGCGCCAGAGTACCGATAACGTCGTCCGCTTCTACGCCAGAAACCGCCAGCAGCGGCAGTCCCATCGCTTTAACCATCGCGTGCAAGGGTTCGATTTGTGCACGCAGATCGTCCGGCATTGGCGGGCGATGTGATTTGTAATGTTCAAACAGTTCATCACGAAAGGTTTTTCCCTTGGCGTCAAAGACCACCGCTGCATGCGTCGGTTTATATTGCATGATCAGACTGCGCAGCATGTTGAGGACACCATACATCGCACCGGTCGGCTCGCCTGCGCTGTTAGTCAGCGGGGGAAACGCGTGATATGCGCGATAAAGATAAGATGAACCATCTACAAGGATAAGTGGATTTTGGGGGATCTGAACCATAATGTCCGTGCCTGTTTATCAGATTATGGGTAAAGGATGCCACAGACAGGATGAAAACATGAGTTTTTCACCGCTTTTCGTGAAAATCTTTTGTAGATCTTCTGGATCGCTCGCAAATCGTCATGTGGATAACTTTGTGCATAAATTATTTACATCGCTTTTAATTTATTATCATGCTTTTTACAGCATGATGTTTGTCTTTGTTTTTCATGCAGTTAAAAATAAATCCATCCCTAATAATTGAGATAATGGGATTTTTTCTAATGTGGATAGATATGAATTATTTTTCTCCTTAAGGATCATCCGTTATTTGGGTCGTTTTCTGCTAAAATCTGCGCCTTGCGCTTCTTTAGCGCACTGTCTATGGCTAACCTTTTGAATAAATTCATTATGACGAGAATACTCGCTGCGATAACCCTTTTGCTGAGTATCGTATTGACCATTTTGGTCACTATTTTTTGTTCCGTCCCGATCATCATTGCCGGGATTGTAAAACTATTGCTACCTGTGCCAGTCATTTGGCGAAAGGTTTCGCGTTTTTGTGATTTTATGATGTATTGCTGGTGTGAAGGTCTGGCGGTATTACTGCATCTGAACCCACACCTGCAATGGGAAGTTCACGGGCTGGAAGGGTTAAGTAAGAAGAACTGGTATCTGCTTATTTGTAACCACCGTAGTTGGGCAGATATTGTCGTACTGTGCGTGCTGTTTCGTAAGCACATTCCGATGAATAAATATTTCCTCAAGCAACAGCTGGCCTGGGTGCCATTTCTTGGCCTGGTGTGCTGGTCGCTGGATATGCCGTTTATGAAGCGTTATTCCCGCGCTTATTTATTACGTCATCCGGAGCGACGTGGTAAAGATGTTGAAACCACTCGGCGTTCTTGTGAAAAGTTTCGCCTGCATCCCACCACCATTGTCAATTTCGTTGAAGGCTCCCGTTTCACGCAAGAAAAACATCAGCAAACCCACTCCACTTTTCAAAACTTGTTGCCACCAAAGGCGGCAGGCATTGCGATGGCGCTAAATGTACTGGGTAAACAATTCGATAAACTACTTAATGTTACGCTGTGTTATCCGGACAATAACCGTCAGCCGTTCTTCGATATGTTAAGCGGTAAACTGACGCGGATTGTCGTACATGTGGATTTACAGCCTATTGCCGATGAGTTACATGGCGACTACATCAATGACAAAAGCTTTAAGCGCCATTTTCAGCAATGGCTGAACTCATTGTGGCAGGAAAAAGACCGGCTTCTGACGTCTCTCATGTCATCACAGCGTCAGAATAAGTAAGTTTTACTCGCCTCTGAATGAGCAGAGGCGAGTGAGTATTTTAATGAACAAAACGTCCGGCACGAGACATAAATTCTTCTTCGCTCATCTCCTGTCCGTTAAAAACAACTTTACCCGGTGTATAACGCAGCTGCAGCGAGGCGGTATTGTTGTCAATCGTGATTAACTGAAACATCTGACCTAATGTCATCATCCCGCTGATTTGTTTATCAGCCTGCTTTTGCGCTTTTTCCGCATCCATTCCTTCAGATAAATTAAGCTGTTTTGCGGTTTCTGTGACGACATTAAGCGGTAACTTCACATCAAAATTGAGCGATTTGATATCTTTGTTTGTGGATGATGAAGATTTGGCTGGGTCGGCAATACTGATATCCAGATTGGCATTTAGTTCGCCGAGTGCGTTCTTCCATCTTACCGGTTGTTTAATGGTCGGCTCACTTTTTTGTAATAACGGTAAATACTCTTTGAACAATGCAGCATTCACTTCTTGCAGAGCAACTTCATCGTTTGCTAACTCAGGGTGTGCAGCAAGCTGCTTCTGCATCGCAATGTTATACTGGATGATAAATTGGCGCACTGCTGAGGGATCAATAGATTCAGCAATCAATGACCACTCACCACTACCGAGTTGCTGATTCCCTTTTGTTAACTTATCAAGTTCGTAGGTGAGATTGACATTGATATAATCTTTGTCTTTAACGCGATCCAGCCTGGTTTTTGCAACGAAAGCATCGATTTGGGCAACGTCTTCCCCGTGATTGATAATGTTAATCTGATTAAATTTCGACTCGCTTTCACCAACCGGAAATTTCTTTTCTTCTAATCGCGCCAGAGAATCAATGGTAAAACTTTTTGCCGTTACTTTGTTCATTGGTGATAATTGCAGAACAATATCTTCGACTTTGCCTTCAATATCCAGGTTAGACAATGAACTACCATCACCATTAAAAGTAAACTGGCCCTCACCAAAAGAAAACTTTCCATAATCTGCAGGGGCAACATCTAATGTCGTAGAGAATGAGCCACCAAACGCGAATCGCAATGTCGCTTCCACGGGCGATTTATTTTTCGCGGCGATAAATAGCGGTTGTGTCAGTTCATTATTCACTAAGTTCACTTTTGCCGCTGCCAGTGCTGGGATGACATTACCATGCATTAACATTGTGATGGGCAACGGACCGTGCTCAACATCCACATCAAATACAACTTTCTGGCCTGGCTTGATATTGAGATCGGGTGCACCGTTATCGAATGTCATTTGCATTTGAAAACGGGAATTAAAAAAGCCTTTGTCAAAGTTTTTATAACTTAACGTCATATCGTAGGCATGTTCACCTTTCTTTTTCGCATCGTTAAAATCTTTAATAAACTTTTCGATACCAGGCTGAATTTGCGTACCTGTGTACCATGTGCCACCACCCCAGATTACGGCTAACGCAACAATAACACCTGTAGCTGACTTACGTATCATATAAATATTCCCTGATAAAACAGCAAAACTTTGAATATCCACTTATGCTGAAATAATGTCCAGCGGCAGGATGCATTATCAGAATGTATTTATATTTATTAAATAATAAAAAAAGCCCGTGAATATTCACGGGCTTTATGTAATTTACATTGAATTATTTTTTCTCGGACAGATATTTCACCGTATCAGCATACTGCTGAACAAAAACATCCATATTGCTGGTATCCATACCCTGCGGATTCAGCTGATATTTACCGTTAACAAACATCGCCGGAACACCACGCAATTGCACATCAGCTGCGGCTTTTTCCTGCTGAGCGACCAGAGATTTCACCACGAAGCTGTTCCACGCCGCGTCGTACTCTTCACCTTTAATACCTGCATTGATAAATACATCGCGGATATCAGATGCTGAACGAATGGTCTGGGTTTTCTGTACGCCTTCAAACAGTGGAACAGTCACTTTGTCTTCCACGCCCAGCGCCATCGCCACAGCCCATGCCTGAGTCAGATCTTTGCCCAGGTCACCCCCCATGAAGTTGACGTGGTATTTAGTCATCTTCACGCCTTCCGGCAGTTTTTTCTTCACGTTATCAGAAATATGCAGAACTTCTTCAAACTGATAGCAGTGCGGGCAGAAGAAAGAGAAAAACTCCAGCACTTGCGGCGCGCCAGCTACCGGTTTTTCCAGGGTAGTGTACTGTTTACCATCTTCATACTGCGCCGCCGATGCGCTAAACGCTAAAACTAAACCAGCCAGCGCCAGCCAAATCTTTTTCATGATCTACTCTCTCCGATTAATACATAGGTGTTAATTGCAAAGGGGGTTCTTGTAGAACTTTTGCCTGTTCTATAAAAGTCGCCGTCTGTCGCAGCCAGTAATCTTCCCCGGTTAACCACGGGAAATTTTTCGGGAACGCGGGATCAGCCCAACGCCGCATTAGCCAGGCAAGATAATAAACCAAACGCATGGCGCGTAAAGGTTCAATCAGTCCGATTTCAGCGGTGTCGAACTCGCTAAACTCTTCATAAGCTTCAATAATAGTTTCCAGTTGCATCCGCTGCTCGGCTTTATCGCCATTGAGCAACATCCACAAATCCTGAATAGCTGGACCATTACGTGCATCATCCAGATCAACAAACATTGGACCATCGCGCCAGAGAATATTCCCGGCGTGGCAGTCTCCATGTAGCCGCAGAACGGTGAAATCTTCCCGCCAGTGTGCTGTAACGGCGGCGATCAGCTCATCTGTCGCTTTCAGGAATGCCGCTTTCAACCCGGAAGGTATCAGTGTAGCGTCCTCAAACAGCTTGCGTGGCTCAATGAGATATTCATTCAGACCGATGGTCGGGCGATGGATAAAAAGCTGTTTGCGCCCCGTCTGGTGCATACGCCCTAAATAACGCCCAACCGCTTCCATCTGATCGATATTATCAGCTTCGAACTGGCGACCACCGACGCTTGGAAAAACAGCGAAATAAAATCCCTGATGATTCAATAAAGTCTGACCGTTAAAGGCCACAGGTGCTGCGACCGGAACTTCATCATTTACCAGCTGCAACGCAAATTGATGTTCTTCGAGGATTTGATCGGCTGTCCAACGTCCAGGGCGATAAAATTTGACGACAAAACGTCGACGATCTTCGTCCTGAAATTGATAGACACGGTTTTCATAGCTGTTAAGCGGGGTAAGACCGGAATCCACCCGGATCCCTTGCTCAAACAGAGCGTCCATGATGGTATCCGGGTGTAGTGTCTGGAAAGTAAAAGCGCTGTTGTTCATCCCATCATCCGGAAAACATTACGAATGATGAAGGATATCATTTCACGATGATTTTGGTGGCGCCGCTTACAAGCTTTTACTCTTTAATTACGCCGCGAGCGCGTAACAGCGCCGTTTTGAAGTCTTCTTCATAATCTTTCTGCAAACCCGGGATCACCGCATCTTTCGCGGAATCACGCATTTTCAGGTGATAGATCAGAATGTCATCCGTCAAATCCGCCAGTTCGCCGTCAAAACCTGACTCTTTCGCCAGTTTCTGCAAAAATTGCAACAGGTTAAGGTCTGGCTCTTTTTGCCAGGCTGGCTGGAGGAGTTCAATAACTTCATTCAGACGTTTACATTTCATAGTGATGCTCCTTACTCTTGAGACAGACACGTTAGCAGGGTCAATCCCACAATAAAAGAGGCGATATCGGTGAATCTGATGACGACGATAACAGGCGTTGTGCTGGCAGGCGGTAAAGCCAGACGAATGGGCGGCGTAGATAAAGGATTGCTGGACTTAAATGGCAAACCGCTGTGGCAACATGTCGCTGACGCGCTTATGACGCAGCTCTCTCACGTCGTGGTTAATGCTAATCGTCATCAGGAAATCTATCAGGCAAGCGGTCTGAAAGTGATTGAAGATTCACTGGCGGATTACCCAGGCCCTCTGGCAGGAATGCTTTCAGTAATGCAGCAGGAAGCTGGTGAGTGGTTTTTGTTTTGCCCGTGCGATACGCCTTACATTCCCCCTGATTTAGCAGCCAGGCTTAATCATCAGCGCAAAGATGCGCCTGTCGTGTGGGTCCATGACGGTGAACGCGATCACCCGACTATTGCTCTGGTAAACCGCGCTATTGAGCCTTTATTACTGGAATATCTGCAAGCAGGAGAACGCCGGGTAATGGCATTTATGCGTCTGGCTGGCGGTCATGCGGTTGATTTCAGCGATCATAAAGATGCATTTGTTAACGTGAATACGCCAGAGGAGCTTGCCCGATGGCAGGAAAAACGATGATACCGTTACTCGCCTTTGCCGCGTGGAGTGGTACCGGAAAAACTACGCTTTTGAAAAAACTGATCCCGGCATTATGCGCCAGAGGGATCCGTCCAGGGCTGATTAAGCATACGCACCATGATATGGATGTTGATAAGCCAGGCAAAGATAGCTATGAGCTGCGCAAGGCTGGCGCGGCACAAACCATCGTTGCCAGCCAGCAACGATGGGCCTTGATGACGGAAACACCAGACGAAGAAGAGCTGGATCTACAGTTTCTCGCAAGTCGAATGGATACCTCAAAGCTGGATTTGATTCTGGTCGAAGGGTTTAAGCATGAAGAGATCGCAAAGATTGTGCTGTTTCGCGATGGAGCCGGACATCGACCTGAAGAATTAGTGATAGACAGGCATGTTATTGCTGTAGCCAGTGATGTGCCGCTTAATCTTGATGTCGCATTACTGGATATTAATGATGTTGAGGGGCTGGCTGATTTTGTGGTGGAGTGGATGCAAAAGCAGAACGGATAAGCAAGAGTAGGCTGGATAAGACGCGCCAGCGTCGCATCCGGCATTTTTTTCTGCGCCAATGCAAAAAGGCCATCCTGACGGATGGCCTTCTGCTTAATTTGATGCCTGGCAGTTCCCTACTCTCGCATGGGGAGACCCCACACTACCATCGGCGCTACGGCGTTTCACTTCTGAGTTCGG